>OODP01000757.1_pt1 | contig 25141 bp, 22 predicted proteins | sample 1671011 | NCBI WGS metagenome assembly OODP01 (sample SAMN06348113, study PRJEB24527) | human gut metagenome | biome: human gut; feature: ankylosing spondylitis patient; material: feces | host: Homo sapiens | place: China | collected 2015-10
ACCATAAAGCTGAGACAATTTTTTTGAATTTTTCTTCAATGCCGATTCTCCAAATATTTTTACATATAACTGATTGGGACGAAGGATGTCTTTTAGTCTAAATGGTATAAATCCTATTGTTGTATTCGTTTGTCCGATACTATATAGGTATCCTACCATATCATCCATATCTATTCTACGAGCAATATTCAACAAAACGTCTACCCATGCAATTGTTTGCAGATTAAATATCTCATTATCTGATGGATTCAAAGGATTAAATTCAGAAGTAGGATCATCTTCGTCAAAGTTACTGCTATATCGGTGAGTGATCCATCTGCCATTCCATGTATTTATCTGATTACCTTTCATCATTGGATACTGTTCCAAATATCTCCGATAATACTGCCAACCTTCGAATATATCCAAAAGTAACTGTTCATGGTCAAACAAAATGATTAAGCCACCAGTAACTCCAATTCCCAAAGCATCTCCAATCCAAGATAAGTATATATTCTCTTTGTTATCAGGTAAATCAATATTCGTAATTTGTCCTGAAGTTGCAGCAGTTAAATTGGTTACTCCATATCCTCTAGCAATGCTCGCATCTGCTTCCTCTGAATCAATTTTGTGAATCGTCTTGGAGATTCGCTCTTGTCTACGTTCATCCGTTTCAAAAGGCTTCTTACCTTTAATCATGTCATCCCAACTCAGTTTGGGATTTTCAAGAGGAGAATTCCCTGCCGTCATCATATATTTGGGATGCCCAAAAAACAACGGGATAAATATCTCTTCAAAAAAAGATTTTGCTGTATGTTCCGTATGAAACTTAGTATTATAAGCCTTAAGGAATGTACGTCCTATCGTTGATGTATACATAAGCTATAAAAATTGATAATTTGTATCATAATATTCTGCTCCTACTTTCGAGATATCAAGTCCTCTTTCGATTGAATAAGCTACATCCGGAATTATAAAAGGATCTGATCTGAAATTTCTTAACTGTTTCAATTTTTTCCATTTTAAGGAACTATATCTTACCGGAATCTCCATTAAAATCTGTTCTTCGGGAGTAGCTTCCCTATAACGTTCTTCATCTTCCTGAGTGATACATACCGCGGAATCAATATCAATACTATCTATTAAAGCCGATTTAGAAAGATGTCTTAATTCTCCCAATCTCCACTTACCATTTACCAAAATTGCATCAAGGCCAATATTTATCATTTCAATCTCACGGTAAACTTGATTTATCAGAGATTGCAATTCTGCTTCTCTCAGCAAAGCACCATCCGGCAGTACGTCATAACTTCGTAATAAAACTTCGTGAGAATATGGCAAACTATCCCTTTCATTATCTGAAGGGGCAATCACATAGATAGGTTTACTGGTTGGATTCTCCTTCCTTATCCGGTTGACCCGACCAAAACGTTGAATCAGGGCATCAATTGGAGCTGTTTCAGTAATCATCATGTCAAAACTAATATCCAGACTCACTTCCACGACTTGTGTGGAAACAACTATACAAGCATGAGAACTCTTATTATAAACTTCCATCAATTCTTTTTCAAGACGATTTCTATCTCCCCGTTTAAAACGGCTATGAATCAACATTTTGTCAATATCCGGATACAATTCCTCTATTCGTTCAAAGACATCTTGAGCATGAGCCACACGATTACATACAATAAGTATCTTTTGTTCTTCCGCAACCGCCTGCTGCAATACAGGAAGTAATGCTGTAAATGAGGGTGCTTTATGAATGATATGGCGATTGAATGATTCCAATACAGGTACTGGCAATTCAACGTATTGCACCTGTTCAATTCCTAAAATATCAAGAATAGCTTTCTCTAAATCAGATGGCATCGTTGCCGTACCAATATGAATCCTGCAACCGACATGGTTCAAAACTCTGACCATCTCCAATACAATAGACTGGATCATATCTGAGTACGTGTGTATCTCGTCCAAAATAATATCACATCCTTGCAAATCAAATAAAATTGACTCATACCCTTTTGTCCCCATTGAAATAGATGCCAACTGATGAGGAGTCAGTATTTTTATAGCAGCACCGAATTTATCTTGTATAGCTTTCTCTATTACATTTCCGTCTTCAATAGCTAAACGTGAAGTGGAATGTAATGGACGAATATCCTTCACACTATTGCCCAAATCTCTTTTAATACGTTCATACATCGCATTGATAGAGGCTTGAAAAGGTAATGTATAAAAGATGCGACCCTGACAACGCTTTAATAAGAAATCAGTTTTTCCGGAACCCGTAGGAGCTTTTACAAATGTATGCCTCTTTTTAAGATCGGACACTATCAAAGATAAAGGATATAGTTTATTTTGCCTGTCTTTATAATAAGTCACATCTGGAATAGTAAACAGATCCGGAAGTTCTCCTTTTTGACCTTCGGTAGCCGAAACAAAATGATCAGCTCCCATCAATAATCCTCTCCAAACAGACCAGCCTCTCGTCTTTTTCCTACAATGTTCCAGTACAAATTCATAAGCTGCACGTGCATCTGCTTCGCTTATATGTGTATCCGGTGAGATATTTGGAAAATCTAATTCATTTAGAATTCCCAATGCATCTATACTCCATAAAGAAAAATCTGTTAGATGATAATCTAAAATATCTTCACCATTACCCTCATCCATGTCCAGAATACCGTTTCGAGCAGAATCATTATAGATAGATTTATGATGAGCAACCACCATATCAATTATCATCGGCCATAACTCCCTATCTACCAAATTCAAAAAGAATAAGGATGCTACTTCATGTCTAAAACTAAACCCATCCGGAGCCTTCACCCCTTTTCCAAATCGTTTCTGAAATAATGGACTTGCCTTACCTATATCATGCAATAAGGCTCCCAATTTGGCAACTTCAGGGTCAACCCCTGCATATCGTGCAGCAATAACGGCAAAAAAGGCTACAGATTCAAGATGAACTTTCAAAGTGGTTCCTCCCTTTTCAGGACTCTTTGCCAGAATATGATCATATTTACTCATAAGATTCTTTTTGAATAGGATTACCGGTCATTACAATTTGTCCATACATTTCTTCATTGTTACAGAAGCGGTTATAACCTACAAGAAAAGAGCCATTGCCTGTTCCAAAACGTAGTTCATACCCGTCAATTTGATTAAACTCTTCTTCACTCAATTCCATTACAGCAACATCGGGTAAAAGTATGTCTTCATTCCGGCATAAGCAGATATGTTGCAATGAAGCGTTTTCAGCTTCTGCCTCATTTTCAAAAGCCAAAAATAAAGTAGGGCGAAGTAACACGCCACGTTTAAGGATAGATCGTTCTCTTATATATTGCTTTCCCTTCTTAGCCCAAGCTTTTGCCTGGACTACTTCTTGCTGAACATCAATTCCCATATAAGTGAGCTTATGACGTAGAATGGAAGAAACTTCCAATTTTTGTCTGATACCTTCTATAATTGATGGAGTTAAAAACTGTTGTGAGTATGTCTCACCACCACTCGCATCGCGGACTGCGGTCCAAGGTTTGATAAACCCGAAAGGCCCAGAATATTTAACAATAAAATATTTCATAGTCAACATAAATTATATCAACCCCCCGAACCCGGCGCCGCTATTGTTCCCAGCGCCGACTGTCCAAGCAAACAATTTACTTTCTGGAGTTCCATGAATAATTACAGGACACATGCTTGCCTTATTTTTAATACCATGAATTGTTACCATCTTGACTTGTTTAACCGGATAAGATAGATCAAATTCAACTTTTAAAGTCTCATCGTCAGGCAAACCAGCAATCTGCATCTTATGCCTTAAAGTCTCTGTCATCAAAACGCTACTTTCTTCATCGGTATAAAAGAAAAACTTATTATTACCGTCAATATTTCTTTTGATGAAAACCGGAGAGGCCAATCTAAAGACCAGTGGTTCCTTTCTGAAAACCGGTTGTTTTTCTATTGTGATATCTTTCACTTCCAGTCCACAAAACATTTCCGAATCGGACAGAATCGTATCTATCAATATTTTCAAATATTTATTCTCGTAAAAGCTAATAAAGAATATAGCTCCTTCAGGAAAATCAAATCCTTTATCTTTCACAAGTTTTCCACCATGTAGCCATGAAAAAGAATACAATGATATTTTATCATGTATTTCATTGTTTCCAATCCATTTATGAATTGTACCGATCATTTTTTGCTGATAGTTGAAAGGGATGATCGAAGTGTTTGAAGTAGTTTTTAAAGTTATTCGCATATGTTATCTTTGTATTTATTCATAAAGGAAAGAATATAATCTGTAAATTCAACATTTAAATGTGTATTATTTCTTTATAATGCCATTAAACACAAAATAAGGCAATTGAAATAGCTCCAAAACACTAATTATAATGACCTCAATACATATCACCATAAAAAATTGTAATAGTAATTGAATTATTTTCTCCCTTTAATAAAAACAATTTTCATAGTTAATTTCGCATTTCCCTGACAAAATGCTCTCATTTTATATATATTGCTAACTGCACACTTGTACTAAACTGCTGAAATAGGATAAAACAGGGTTGTTTTTAAAGTCGAAAGAGGGAAAATATAGCGTTTGAGTGGATGAAATAGCCATAATTATCGGATAGAATACCTATTATCATCAGATGAAACATCAATTATCAACGGATGAAACATTAATTATCATCGGACTAAGTAACTATTTCTAGCAAATGATATAACCTTTTCCAATATTTTAAAGCTCAATTCTTCGAAAAAGCATCTATTTTTTGACTTATTTTCTCTAGTTACTCCAATTCGATGTAGCTCTTATTCCTGACGAATTACAATGAAAATTTTACAATATTAATCATTCGGAAAGCGAGAAAAGGGCTAAGCATTGTATTATGTAGCTTATTTCCTCATTTTATAGACAAAGCAGAAAACACAGATTTCTCTATAATGCGTTTTTTTGATTATGCTTATCATCGGCCCGAAATAACGCTCCTTATGATACATAAGAAAAGCTTTTTGTCAAATTGAAACAGCAAATGATTCCAACTTTCAATCGTGTTTTTAATTTAGTAAGATGAAAGCAACCGAATACCGAAGTTTATTCCCTACATTTGTACGTTGATTCGATAAAAATTCAGAGAAATGAAAAAGTTCATCAAGGGACTCCGGTTCACCCCTGCCAACTATCCGGACGAAATAGAAGATAAAATTCAGAAATACAGAAAACAAGGATATAAACTCCCTTTCCGGAAAGCACTCCGCACTCCTGAACAACTGGAGGGAATCCGGGAGAGTGCCAAAATCAATACAGCCCTTTTGGATTATATTTCAGAAAACATACGCGAAGGCATTTCAACGGAAGAGATAGACCGTATGGTATATGAATTTACTACTAGCCATGGAGCGATCCCCGCTCCTCTCAATTATGAAGGTTTTCCAAAAAGTGTGTGTACGAGTATTAATGACGTTGTTTGCCACGGTATACCAAGCAAAAATGAAATTCTTCGCAGTGGAGATATTGTTAATGTGGATGTTTCGACCATCTACAAAGGCTATTTCTCGGATGCCTCGCGCATGTTCATGATCGGGGATGTAGCACCGGAAACACAACGCTTAGTAAAGGTTACAAAGGAATGTTTGGAAATTGGTATTGCCGCTGCACAACCTTGGGCACGGCTGGGAGATGTTGGAGCCGCCATACAGGAACATGCTGAAAAAAACGGATATAGCGTAGTACGCGATCTTTGCGGTCATGGTGTAGGCATGCAATTTCATGAAGAACCGGATGTAGAACACTTCGGACGAAGAGGTACAGGCATGTTGATAGTCCCCGGAATGACATTCACAATCGAACCGATGATTAATATGGGTACTTATGAGGTATTTGTGGACGAAGCTGATGGATGGACTATATTTACTGATGACGGACTACCTTCAGCACAATGGGAAAACATGATACTGATAACTGAAAGTGGCAACGAAATATTGACATATTAACAGACTGATAGGATGTTTTTTGGGTTTACCTCCTATTAAAAAATCTTTCACACTAAATATAATTTGATATATCTTTAAATGGAACTGGTTTTACTCATCTTAACTGTACTGCTTTTGATTGCATTATTCGTACTTGTTCTTTTACGGAATAACGGACAGGCACAAAATGATATTCTACAAACCGCCTTGCGCCAACAGATGCAGGAAAATCGGGAAGAGCTGAACCGCAGCATCCGAGAACTCCGCATGGAAATAACACAGACTTTAAATCAGAATCTGCAACAATTACAAGACGTCTTACATAAGAATATGATGACTACCGGAGAACTCCAACGGCAGAAATTCGATGCAATGGCACGCCAACAGGAGATGCTGTTACAATCTACTGAAAAACGATTGGATGACATGCGATTGATGGTAGAAGAAAAATTACAAAAGACCCTGAACGAACGTATCGGTCAATCTTTTGAGTTAGTCCGTTCGCAATTAGAGAATGTACAAAAAGGACTGGGAGAAATGAAATCTTTAGCACAAGACGTAGGTGGTCTGAAAAAAGTATTGAGCAATGTAAAAATGCGTGGTACATTTGGAGAAGTGCAATTAGGTGCATTACTGGAACAGATGATGAGTCCCGAGCAATACGATGCGAATGTAAAAACCAAAAAGAGCGGAACAGAATTTGTGGAGTTTGCCATCAAACTCCCAGGCAAAGAGGACGTGAACAGTACTGTATACCTTCCAATAGATGCCAAATTCCCCAAAGATGTTTACGAACAGTATTATGATGCATTCGAATCCGGTGATACTACGCGCATAGAGATTTGCGGAAAACAATTGGAAAATACAATCAAGAAAATGGCAAAGGACATTCATGATAAATATGTAGATCCGCCTTTTACAACGGATTTCGCTATTTTATTCTTACCCTTTGAAAGCATATATGCCGAAGTGATCAGGCGTACTTCCTTGGTGGAAGCATTACAGAAAGACTTTAAAATTGTCGTGACCGGACCTACTACATTGGGAGCGATATTAAACAGTCTACAAATGGGATTCCGAACCCTTGCCATACAAAAGCGAACAGGAGAAGTATGGACTGTACTTGGAGCCGTAAAGACTGAATTCAGCAAATTCGGTGGTCTGCTTGAGAAAGTCCAGAAAAATCTGCAAACTGCTGGTGACCAATTAGAAGAAGTGATGGGAAAACGTACCCGGGCTATCGAACGAAGACTTCGCCAAGTGGAAGAATTGCCACATGAAGAAAGCAGAAAAATCTTGCCTATCGATGATGGAGAAGATGACTTGATAGATTAACTACACATCTAATTTATAGCACAAAAAGGCTCTTATTCATATCCTGTATTTGAATAAGAGCCTTCTTCTATCCATGACTATTGTTTTCTCGATAACTATTTCTTTTTAGGCAGAACAAAATATAAAACTATATATCCCAAAATACCTGATAACACTGTGCCAGAAAGCACTCCAAACTTAGCCTGGTTCAATAACACAGGATGGCTGTCTCCAAATGAAAGATTAGCTATGAATAAGGATACCGTGAATCCTATACCACCCAACAAAGCCACTCCTGCTATGTTCTTCCAATTCATTCCATGCGGCATAGGAGTAAATCCGCTTCTAATGGCCAACCATGTAAAAGAAAAAATCCCCAAAAATTTACCCAAAAGTAATGCCAAAGCAACAGCTACACTAACTTCACCAACAACATTACCACTACCACTAAATACTACTCCGGCATTCACAAATGCAAATAATGGCAAAATAAGATAGTTGACCGCCCCATGTAAATTATCCTCTAAAGATTGCAACGGACTGATTACACGGTCGGAAGCAGATTCCACCTGTTTCAGCATAGCAATCTGCTCATTTGTCAATACAATACTATTATTTTTCATCTCCGGAAAAGTCTTGATAATCCGTCGTATACGTTCAATATATTTTCCAACATTCAATTGCGGCTTAGCAGGAATAACAAAAGCAAGTATTACTCCGGAAATCGTACTATGAATGCCCGATTGCAAAAACAAGTACCAGATAACTACTCCGATGACCAGAAAGAATATCTTATTGGTGGTTCCATGTTTTCCCAAAAAATAAAGAACTACGTAAAGCAATGCAGCAACAAGAAGATATTCATACGCCACATGGGAACTATAAAACAACGCTATCACCAATATCCCCCCAATGTCATCCACTACAGCAAAAGCTGTAAGGAATATCTTAAGGCTCAATGGTACACGGCTTCCAAGTAAACTGAGTACCCCCAATGAAAAAGCAATATCCGTGGCCATAGGAATAGCAAGTCCTTGTCCTCCCTCAGTACCCGGAGTACAAATCATTGAATAAATAATTACCGGAAATACCATACCTCCACATGCAACGATAAACGGCAATGCCGCTTTGCGGAATGAAGAAAGCTCGCCAACTAATATCTCCCGTTTTATCTCAAGCCCAACCAAGAGAAAGAAAACAGTCATCAGGCCATCATTGATAAACTCGATCATCTTCAGATTATGTCCCCCATGCGAAAGCAAATTAAAGCTCCCAATACGAAGATGCAATTCATGGGATAAGAATTCCTGATAAGCCGGTGCAACAGGAGAATTAGCAATAACGGCAGCCGCAATAGCTGTCACAAATAGCAGAATACTCGCTGCAATATTCATGGACGAGAAATTCTTCATAGTACGTAACACGGTCATAGTAGTGTGTTTTTATAATAAAAAATTTAAGTCTTCCCAATCTAACCGGAATAACTCCTCAAAGCCAGCTTTTTAACCCAAAGAACAAATATACCAGTCAAAATAAGATTCAGAACCAAAGTAAGTACGGAAATGACCAAAGCGGGACCACCCAGATTATAACCAAGTGCTATAAAAATGACACCGGCACCTACTTCACCACGAGTAAACATGCCTATTGACAAAGCCAAACGTTCACTAAACTTCCGATCACGATAAAAGAAGACAGGGAATAGTTTTCCTACATTTGACAATAAAGAGACAATTAACACATGAAGAGCGATCATGCCCCAAGACATCATCTCCTGTGAACCAGTTACCGAATAAGTACCTTCCTGTGTTCCTGCAAAATCAACCCCAAGGAAGTGAGGCATACTCATACCTACCAAAAACATAAACAGAAAAGATATTCCGGTAGACACTTTATGTTCAAGCGGAGTATCAATCTCTTTATGTTTCATAATCATACCCAACACGAATGCCGGAAGCAATACTTCAATATGGATGCTCCCCTCCTCTCCATACATGCTTTTACTAATCATATAAACTGATTGAGTAACTACAAAAACAATCACGGAATAAAAAAGGATTGCCTTCCAGTCTTGTCGCCAATTGTACTTACCCAACTGTTTCCAACCGAGAGCCAAAAGTAAGAATACAACTAAAACAACAATTATCAACTGCCAACGCAGCCCAATCATCATGATTTGAAGAGGAATCATTAACAGGATAGTATCCAAATCATCGAATATCGCCAACACTTGGATTTTCTTATAAATCCAACTGGTTTTCAATCCAATGACCGCCAGCATGGTAAACAAAATTCCTGCTGAAGTAGGTGCTGCGAACCGGCTAAGCAACAAGTTCTCTTTCCATGCTTCCCAACTGTTCCAAAACTCGGGGGGAAGTAATACAAATACATAATATAATGCAATCAGGAACCAAGGCATGGCAGCGGTTGCCATGGCAATAAAGTAATCTTCAGCATAACTTTTCCATCGAGATTTATCGATTTCAAACTCTCGACCTACATTAATCATGATAAAACTCAAACAGACATACAGCAAAATATTAGCAATAGTTTTGACTGTACCGTAATCCTCCCCTGCCATTGCAGGCAGGAATTGGGATAGTAAGAGGCCCATCATCAAGAAGACCGAAAAAGACAGAACTTTTCTCATTGTATATATTCAATTCATTTTATTTTGGTAATTGCCAGGAAAGCTCTGCAGACAGACGACAACTACCTGGTGTATTTTAAAAACCTATAATAAAGCTATTTGTTCAGAATACACCTGTTGTTTTTTATTGTAAAATTCCTAATCTAACTTCAGAACAGCAAGGAATGCTTTTTGCGGTACTTCTACATTGCCAATCTGTTTCATTCTTTTCTTTCCTTTCTTTTGCTTCTCCAACAATTTACGCTTACGGCTGATATCGCCACCATAACATTTTGCAGTCACGTCTTTACGAACAGCTTTTATAGTTTCACGTGCAATAATTTTGGCACCGATAGCTGCTTGTATAGCAATCTCGAATTGCTGGCGCGGAATCAGTTCCTTCAACTTCTCACACATACGACGTCCCATATCATAAGCATTATCAATGTGTGTCAGAGTAGAAAGTGCATCCACAGATTCACCATTCAAAAGAATATCAAGTTTCACCAGTTTAGAAGGTCTAAAACCATTAGGATGATAATCAAAAGAAGCATATCCTTTAGAAATACTTTTCAACTTATCATAAAAGTCAATTACTATTTCTCCCAAAGGCATATTATAATATAATTCCACCCGGTTGCCCGAAATATATTCCTGTTTGATCAATTCACCACGTTTACCCAAACACAAAGTCATAATAGGACCGATATAATCGGTAGTTGTGATTATGGAAGATTTTATATATGGCTCTTCAATATGATCAATCAATGTAGGATCGGGCATACCTCCAGGATTATGAACCTCTGTAACATGTCCCTGTTTATCATAAATATTATAAGAGACATTCGGAACGGTAGTGATTACATTCATATCAAACTCACGATCCAAACGTTCCTGAACGATCTCCATGTGTAACAACCCAAGGAATCCACAACGGAAACCAAATCCTAAAGCTAAAGAAGACTCCGGTTGGAATGTTAATGACGCATCATTCAACTGCAATTTTTCAAGAGATGCCCGCAAATCTTCAAATTCTTCAGCCTCAATGGGGTAAACACCGGCAAACACCATAGGTTTTACTTCTTCAAAACCAGCAATCGCTTTGTCACATGGACGAGCTATATGTGTAATGGTATCACCTACTTTCACCTCTTTAGAGGTTTTAATTCCGGAAATAATATATCCCACATCACCCGTACGAAGTTCTTTACGAGGTACCATATCCATTTTCAGCACACCGATTTCATCCGCGTCATATTCCTTTCCTGTATTGAAAAATTTGACTTTATCACCGGTACGAATCACTCCGTTCACTATCTTAAAATATGCGATAATGCCACGGAAAGAATTGAATACGGAGTCGAAAATTAAAGCCTGCAACGGTGCTTCCTCATCTCCTTTCGGATGAGGAATACGTTCGATAACCGCGGTCAGGATTTCTTCAACCCCCATACCAGTTTTGCCGGAAGCACGAATAATCTCCTCACGCTTGCAACCTAGAAGCTCAACGATTTCATCTTCCACCTCTTCGGGCATGGCACTTGCCATATCACATTTGTTGATCACCGGAATGATCTCCAAATCATGTTCAATAGCCATATAAAGATTGGAAATAGTTTGTGCTTGAACACCTTGTGAAGCATCTACAATGAGCAACGCGCCTTCACAGGCAGCTATTGACCGGGATACTTCATATGAAAAGTCCACATGTCCCGGAGTATCGATCAGATTCAGAATATACTTTTCACCTTTATGAGCAAATTCCATTTGTATAGCATGACTCTTAATGGTAATCCCCCTCTCCTTTTCCAAATCCATATTATCAAGCATTTGTCCTTCGGTAACTTGGATAGTATTGGTGAATTCCAGCAAACGGTCTGCTAATGTCGACTTACCATGATCAATATGGGCAATAATACAAAAATTACGTATATTCTTCATTTTCAACAGTTATCTATTTATAAACAAGATAATTACATAAGATAGCCATTATTCAGTAAAACTATAGCAAAACAAATAATAGTATACTAGTGAAATAAGACCTCTTTTTATGGCCGCAAAGATAATGAAAATAATCCAATACTTTCATGTTGTTTATGACTATAAGTTGCTGAAGGGGAACATCAGAAATTGATCAATTTCAGTTGAGTAATCAGATTATAAAACGAAGACTGATAAATATCCATCACATCATACATCCAATTTCCATAAGATATTATAAAAAAATGCGTTGATTACATTTTATAATGTATCAACGCATTTTTTTATTGGGGAAGTAATTCACTCCTTAGTTCAATGTAACGAAGAGTTCACCTTCGATTTCCTGAGTAGAGATCTTATCTTCTCTCAACAGCCATCCGAGGCCAAGGAACAAATCTTTATCCACCAATTTAGTTGCTTTCTTAATCTGCTTGGCAGTCAGTCCTTCTGTTCCATTCAGTGCAACCCAGATTTTACCTGCAATTTCACCTGCTTTTTCTTTCAACATTACTTTTGAAAATTTAGTTAGACATGATATAAAATTCCGCAGTCAATAACAACTTTCAGATTTTATTTCAGCCGCAAAGATAGTTATATTTATGTTATATAACAGTTTATTAGTTCTTTTTTTACAGTAAATGTAAGAAAAACGGCTTTTTCATTCCTCTTTAGAGTGCTTTTCCAGGTACTCAGACCATATTCTGGCGGCTTCCTCTACCATCTTTGCACAGGGACGTTTAGCATAGTAATGTTTAGTTCTTTCTTCAGGAATAGACGAAAGCTGAGTCTTTTTGTTCAGCCCTAATAATTCACCACAATTTATAGAGCCGTTCCTTCTTTTGAACTCTTCTGCCAATTCTTGTACCAAAGCATAATTAGCAGCCTTGCCTACTTTATCAGCACCGTCTGTTGCTCCGGTTTCCAACCCTGCTAATAAAAACATGCCACAAGCAGCACCACAAGTTTCCCTCATACGTCCGATACCTCCTCCAAAAGAGGCCGCCATCCGCAATGCCTGTTCTTGTGTAAATCCATACATATCGGCAAAAGCAGCTACCACAGATTGCGAACAATTATACCCACTTTTAAAAAGCTCTATAGCACGTTGAATTCTATCTTCCATTTTTATTTCTATAATTGATTTATGCAAAATTAGAAAAAAGTATCTTTGCGGAAGAATTTTAAAAACAGAAAATTATGGCGATGACATTCGATATACAATTAGCACACTATCCACGTGGTTTCCACCTGATCACCGAAGATATCGTTTCACATTTATCAGAACTACCAGAAAGCGGCTTACTCGTAATTTTTATTAAACACACTTCAGCAGCTATCACAATAAATGAAAATGCCGATCCGGATGTCCGGCAAGATTTTCAGACTTACTTTAACAAGGTTGTTCCGGACGGAGCAAATTATTTCATCCATACTTTGGAAGGTCCCGATGATATGAGTGCCCACATCAAAGCATCACTTATAGGCAGTTCAATCACAATCCCCATCAAGAATCACAGACTTAACTTGGGGACTTGGCAAGGAATCTATTTATGTGAATTCCGAAATGGTGGGGATCACCGTAAATTAAGTATTACTATAATCTAAGTATTCAATCAGCCACTTCCAACATCATCGGACAATGATCGGAGTGTACTGCCTGATTCAAAATACAGGCATTTTTAAGCAACGGACGCATAGGTTCACTGACCATACAGTAGTCAATACGCCATCCTTTATTTTTTGCCCGCGAATTGAAACGATAACTCCACCAGGTGTATTCTTGCTTTTCAGGATATAATGCCCGAAAAGAATCAATAAATCCGGTAGATAGAAAACGAGTCATCCATTCCCGTTCTTCCGGCAAAAAACCACTATTTGTCGCATTTCGTATAGGATCGTGAATATCTATCGCTTCATGGCAAATGTTATAATCTCCGCAAAGTATGAGCTTTCTGCGTGATTTCTGCAATTCGGTAACATACTTCTGAAAAGCCTCCAACCAAACCATTTTAAAAGCCTGACGTTCGTCTCCGCTGGTTCCGGACGGATGATAGACGCTTACTATCGACAAATCACCATAATCGGCACGGATAAAACGCCCTTCATTGTCATATTCATCAATCCCCATACCATATTCCACATAGTCAGGTTCACACCGGGTCAGTATGGCTACTCCGCTATATCCCTTTTTCTGGGCTGAATATAAATAAGCCTTATATCCTAACGCTTCAAACGGTTCTGCCGGATACTGTTCCGGTTGCAACTTCGTTTCCTGCAAACATAAAACATCGGGTAACTCCTGCGACAGCCACTCGGGTAAGCCCTTAGCTACAGCTGCACGCAGACCATTTACGTTATAAGTTATTATCCTCATAAAATTCTTTTATATGTTTTCAAATCAATATCTTTAATACGGGCAATCTTCATAAACTCCATAGTAGTATATAAAAAGCAAATACTAATCATTTACATTTCTTCGCTTCCCAGTCTATTATTGCAGTTTTACGAGTCAGTCCCCAATGATAGCCACCCAAGGTACCATCGGAACGAACAACACGATGACAAGGAATCAGAAACGCCACCGGGTTGTCTCCAACAGCAGTACCTACGGCACGGGACGCTTTCGGACTATGAAGGTACCGAGCTATATCACCATAAGTCGTTAATGCTCCCAATGGTATTTTCAGAAGTGTATTCCATACCTTCAACTGGAAATCTGAAGCCTTAACATATAATTTCACATTCTTAATATCCTCACACCCCGTATTCAAAATAGCTACCGCATGCTCTTGCAACTTATCAGAACGGCGTTCAAAAGCTGCCATCGGGAAAAGACTTGCCAACTCTTCCAAAGCTTTCTCACGTTCGTCAGCGAAAGCCATATAACAAACACCCTTAGTAGTAGAAGCTACTAAAACGTCCATGAAAGATGTACTTTCAAAATTATAACTTATCGATAAATTACGTCCGCCAACACCGCACTCCTCATTTGACATTCTTTCAATACTTATGAAATGCTCGTGTGAAGTACCTTCTCCATAACGAACAAAATTCAAACTTTCCCCCATACCTGTTTATTTATGAAAACAATAACATTATATTCAGAGCAGAAACTACAATTGCAATTGTATAAAGCACGAACGTACTCCAGCGACTGTTCACGTAATTGCCCATCACTTTCTTTGATGAAGTTAACCCCACTTGCAGAAATACCGTAAATGGCAACTGAATGCTCAAAATCATTTGTGAGATCAATAGCCCCTTGAATGGATCACCAATAAAAAAAATTAATAACAACGCAATCCCCAATGAAAGAATGACTCCCATTTGAGAATGGCTATCTTTAATATGATAAGATTCTCCAAAAATCCCCGCGAAAATAGATCCTGCAGCCATGCCACTCGTTATGGTGGAAGAGATTCCTGCCATAAGCAACGCCAAGGCAAAAACAATGGCAGCATTATTTCCCAACAAAGGTTCCAATAGTGATTTTGCCTGTTGCAATTCTTCTACTTGTATACCACTCTTAAAAAAAGTAGCTGCTGCCAAAAGTATCATAGCACTGTTAATAGCCCAACCTATTATCATTGAAAAAAGAGTATCAAACAGCTCGTATTTCAATACTTTACGAATAGACGAGTCATCTTGTTTGTTATATTCATGACTCTGTATCACCTCCGAATGAAGAAACAGATTGTGAGGCATGACTACCGCACCGAGTACACTCATGATAATCAGCATGCTTCCTTTTGGAAAAGTCGGAGTCACCCACCCCTCAACCGCCATCGGCCAATCAATGTCAACCAAAAACAGTTCATATATAAATGACAACCCGATAACAGAAACAAAAGCAATGATCGAACGTTCTATTTTTTTATAAGAATTGGTAAACAGCATAATAGAAACAAAAACAGTAGTTAATACTGCTCCCCATATTATGGGTATATCGAACAACATTTCTAAAGCGATCGCACCACCCAGAATCTCCGCTAAAGAAGTGGATATAGAAGCTACGACTGCTGTTGCAAGAATAGGCCGTGATACCCATTTCGGAGTATACTGTGTAGCTGCCTCAGATAAACACAAACCGGTAACAATGCCCAAATGCGCCACATTATGTTGAAGTATTATCAACATGATAGTCGACAATGTTACCACCCATAATAATGAATAACCAAATTCAGAGCCTGCTGCAAAGTTCGATGCCCAATTGCCAGGATCGATAAATCCTACAGTGACAAGTAATCCCGGACCGATATATTTGAATACGTCCAATCCACCCAGATAGCGTTTATGATCTTTACGCTTCAAATCTTTAAAAATATTCCGCATAATAAAGTTTTGTTCTTCTATAATGTTTGTACAAAAATACGACTAAATGTCATATAAAAACAAGTTTATATACATTTCTTGGCATTGATAATTGATAATTGATCATTAAATAAAAACAATCATTTCACTTGTTAGGTTCACAGTTAACCATTATCTTTGTATATTATCACTAAATTAAAACAATTATGAAGAAAATCCTTTCTGCGATATGTCTGGCATTGATCATTCTTACCTCTTGCCAGCAAGCGAAACAAAAGGTATTTGAGATTGCTTCTCAAGAAGTCAACAAACAGTGTCCTATGAAGATAGATGATGTAACAAGAATGGACAGTACGACTTATACAAGCAAAGACAATACCTTTACTTATTATTATACACTTAGCGGTGCTGCGGATGATCCAAGTGCAGTAGAAGCTACTCAGAAGCAAATGGAAGAAAAACTTCCTGGTATTATTAAATCGACCAATGAATTAAAAATATATAGAGAAGCAAAAGTGACTATGCTTTACATTTATTTCTCAGAGAAAACTCAACAAAAGCTCTTTAGTGTAAAAGTAACTCCTGATATGTATCAATAATAAAATTCTTATAAACAATAACAGAGACACTTTTAAAAATGTCTCCGTTATTGTTTATAAGATCGAATCTTAATACCCCATGTCGTGTAATGCCCGGCAAAGCTGATCTGGACAAGAAGTCGAGCGAGTACCACACTGAATACCTTCCAGTTTTGCAATTACCTCTTCCACTTTCATCCCCGTTACCAACCGAGAAATTCCTTGCAAATTACCATTGCATCCACCCCAGTAAGCTACCTCTTTCAGAATACCATCCTCTACATCGATTTCGATACATGAGCTACACGTGCCATGAGTTTTATAGATATTTTTCATTATTCTTCGTCTTGGGCCGGCTTCATGTTTGTATAAACATTCTGAACATCCTCGTCCTCTTCCAAACGTTCCACCATTTTATCGATGGTAGTGCGTTGTTCTTCCGTCACATCTTTCTCGTCATTTGGAATACGAGTAAATTCGGCACCTTTCACTTCAAAGCCATTATCTTCCAGATATTTCTGAATTTGGGCGAATGATTTAGGATCACCATAGATCGTTACTTCATCTTCATCCTCATCATACTCATCCTCTACTCCATAATCTATTAATTCAAGAATCAGATCATCCATCTCCAACCCCTCTTTCTTGGTGATGGTAAACATTGACTTCCAAGAGAACATGAAATCAAGACTGCCGGATGTACCTAACGAGCCCCCGAATTTATTGAATATGCTACGTACATTAGCCACCGTACGGGTCGTGTTGTCCGTTGCGGTTTCTACGAATACAGCAATTCCAAAAGGTCCGTATCCTTCATAATTCATCTCTTTATAGTCTTTCTGGTCTTTGCCCATTGCATTCTTGATAGCGCGTTCTACGTTATCCTTGGGCATGTTCTCGCGTTTTGCAGTGGCAACCACAGCACGCAAGTGCGGATTATTCTCAGGGTCCGGTCCTCCTGCTTTCACAGCAATAGCAATTTGCTTACCTATTCTCGTAAATGTACGAGCCATGTTACCCCATCTTTTCAGCTTGGTAGCTTTTCTATATTCGAATGCTCTTCCCATTGGTTTATAGTTTTATTGTTAAATTTTAATTTTCAAGTATGTCTTAAGATGCTATCTCAGTTTTGCACCCAGCTTATCTTCCAGGTTCTTCACTAATTTCGACATGATCTTATCAATCATCTTATCATTCAATGTCTGCGTTTCATCTTGCAACAAAAAGCTGACTGCATAAGATTTCTTACCTGCTTCAAGGTTCTTGCCTTCGTACACATCGAAAAGCTCGACTTCTTTCAGCAGCTTTTTCTCTGTCTCATAAGCTATCTTTTCAATTTCGGCAAACTGGATATTCTTATCAAGCAGTAGAGCCAAGTCACGTTTTACGGCAGGGAATTTAGATATTTCCTTGTAGCTTATTTTCACCGAACGGATCGCTTTCATTAATTCTTTCCAGTTCAGATCGGCATAATACACTTCATTATCGATATCAAATGCCTTTAATAACTTCTTGGATACCACTCCAAATGTAGCCAGACGTTTTCCACCTTTCGTATTCATATAAAGTGCTGTTGCAAAAATATCATCAGAAAGATTGCCTGTTACCAGATTATGCAAATCCAGCCCAAGGCGTTTCATTATGTTTTCAACATACGCCTTCAATTCATACACTGAACTATTTTCATCAGGATGTGCCCATGAATTAGAAACTTTCTTGCCGGTAACCCATAATCCGAGATGATAATCTTCCGAATATGCGGCAAGTACCTTTTCCGGATTCTTCTTATCCGCATCGAAATAATAGCAATTACCGAATTCGAAGAATTTCAAATCGGCATTCTTCCGATTTGTGTTATGTGCAATACTTTCAAGACCGCCAAACAACAAGGTTTGGCGCATACAATTCAAATCTGCACTTAATGGATTCATCAGCATTACCAAATGATTGGAGGGATACGATTCCAATCCGTCATAATACGCCGCACGAGTCAATGAGTTGTTCAAAATTTCATTAAAACCACAGCCTACCAATTGTTCGGCAATCAAATTCTGCAATTTATTAGATTTATCAGACTCCCCTTTCGTTGTCAAGCTTGATTTCAAAGTAGTCGGAATTTCTACATTATTATATCCGTAAATACGTAAGATATCTTCAATCACATCACAATCGCGCTGTACATCTACACGGTACGGAGGGATCGCAAGAGTGAGTCCTTCGGTTGTTTCATTCAGAATTTTCATTTCCAGACTGGTTACGATGCTTTTAATCGTCTCGACCGGAATCACTTTTCCAACCAATGAATGCACCTTTTCATAAGACAGTTCAACAACAAAATCCTGAGCAGGTGCCACACAAATATCCTTTATTTCACTCGAAATGGTTCCGCCTGCCAATTCTTTAACCATCATGGCTGCCAATTTCAGACAATAGATGGTTGCATTAGGATCTATGCCTCTCTCGAAACGGAAAGAAGCATCTGTATTGAGGCCATGACGACGAGCTGTCTTACGTACCCATGTCGGATGGAAATAAGCACTTTCTATAAATACATTCGTAGTAGTTTCCGTAGAACCTGAATCTAATCCGCCAAATACACCTGCGATACACATCGCTTCTTCTTTGTTGCAAATCATTAAGTCACGTTCATTCAATTTGCGTTCTACACCGTCCAAAGTGACAAACGGGCTACCCTCCGACATCGTTTTCACAACAACCTCGCCTCCTTTGATTTTATCAGCATCAAAACAATGCAACGGTTGACCAAAAGCATGTACTATATAATTAGTGATATCTACCACATTATTAATAGGACGCAAACCAATAATACGAAGTTTATTCTGCAACCATTCGGGACTTTCCTTTACTGTAACCCCTTTTACCGTCACACCGGCATAACGCGGACATGCTTCACTATTTTCTACCGTTACACTGATGTCAAGATCATGGTTTTCTACCGTAAAACGATCTACTGACGGACGATTTAATGTTGCCTGGTAACCATTTTGGATAAGATATGCGTATAAATCACGAGCTACTCCGTAATGTGAGCATGCATCTGCACGGTTCGGAGTAATATCCACCTCAAGGACATAATCACTCTTTACGTTATAATAATCTTTGGCTAAAGTGCCCGGGATGGCATTTTCCGGCAATACGATGATTCCATCATGAGAAGTTCCGATACCGATTTCATCTTCCGCACAAATCATTCCTATAGATTCAACACCGCGAATCTTCGACTTTTTAATCGTAAAACATTCATCCCCATCGTAAAGTTTCGTGCCCAATGTGGCAACAACTACTTTTTGTCCGGCAGCAACATTCGGTGCGCCACAAACGATTTGAGTAGGTTCGCCATTTCCCAAATTTACAGTTGTGATGTGCAAATGGTCTGAATTAGGATGTTCCACACAAGTCAGAACTTCACCGATCACCAGACCTTCCAGACCACCTTTAATGGTTTGAACTTCTTCCACGCCTCCCGTTTCCAGTCCGATGGAAGTAAGCGCAGCAGCCACTTCATCAGGTGTCAGATCGAAGTTAACATACTCTTTCAGCCAATTATAAGAGATATTCATATCATTAAGTTTTTATTGTTTCTCAAAAAAGACTCGCAAAGTTAATAAGATTTTTTGGTTGGCGGGGAATTAATAGGTAGAAAATTAACCAAATAGAAAAAGCCGACACGAATCCGCATAGGAATTAGCACCGGTCATTTTCATCAATATCACTTGTTACGAATCGTATAATCTATTTTCTATTAAAAAGGCAACGGCCCTTCACTGCTTCCTCCAAAAGGATTCCCTCCCTGAGGAATAAAATCGGGAGCCGGTGGAGGCACACTTGCGGGTGAAGAATTCATTCGCGAACCAAGGATGGCTCCTTCATCGGGAGTAGGAATCACCATATCGTCTTCCGGATTCTGGAAACGGGTATATTCTCCTTTGAACCGGAGAAGCACGTCTCCCACCGCACCATTACGGTGTTTTGCAATAATGATCTCAGCCATGCCCCGCAAGTCATTCCCATGATCATCCTGATAGATCTTGTAGTATTCCGGTCGATGAATAAAACAGACCATATCGGCATCCTGTTCGATAGCACCGGATTCACGAAGATCACTCAATTGGGGACGTTTTCCTTCTATGCCTTCACGATTCTCGACACCACGATTCAACTGGGACAAGGCAATAATAGGAATATTCAATTCTTTGGCAAGCCCTTTCAACGAACGCGAGATGGTACTAACCTCTTCCTGACGACTGCCAAAAGCCATCCCACTGGCATTCATCAACTGGAGGTAGTCAATAATTATGATCTTCACATTGTGTTCGCGAACCAAACGGCGTGCCTTCGTACGAAGTTCGAATACAGACAGAGAGGGTGTATCGTCTACATAGAGCGGAGCATCTATCAAGTCTTTCAGCTTATAGTCGAGTTGCTGCCACTCGTATGCCGCAAGCTGTCCACTCTTTATTTTCTCACTTGGAATCTCGCATACATTTGAAATCAGACGATTGACCAACTGCACGTTACTCATTTCAAGAGAGAACAACGCAACCGGATTACGAAAGTTAACAGCAATGTTCCTTGCCATAGAAAGCACGAAGGCCGTTTTACCCATCGCAGGCCGGGCAGCAATAATAATGAGGTCGGAATTCTGCCAACCGGCAGTCATCTTATCCAATTTGGTATAACCACTCTCCAAACCACTCAAACCATCCGTCCGTGCAGCAGCTTTCTGAATCAATTGATACGCTTCGCTAATCACAGGGTTGATCTGCGTATAATCTTTCTTCAGATTCCGCTGGGATATTTCAAAAAGCTTACCTTCCGCCTCCTGCATCAGATCATCGACATCGAGTGTCTCGTCAAATGCTTTACTCTGGATTCCACTGGTAAAGGTGATGAGTTCGCGTGCCAAATATTTCTGCGCGATAATGCGGGCATGATATTCGATATGGGCGGAAGAAGCTACTTTACTACTCAACTGAGTAATATAAAAAGGTCCGCCTACCTCCTTCAACTCCCCTCTTTTAGCAAGTTGCTCCTTTACAGTCAGGATATCCACCGGCTTCTGGTTAACTGCAAGATCGGTGATTGCAGCATAAATCAACTGATGACGATGCTCATAAAAAGATTCCGGACGAAGGATCTCACTCACTAATGAATAAGCATCTTTCTCAATCATCAAAGCACCCAATACCGCTTCTTCCAATTCGGTTGCCTGTGGCTGTATTCGGCCATAATCAGTGACAGGTTGAGTCGCCTTAGGTTTGGTATTACGCGGGGTTCTTTTTTGTTGTTCAGCCATCTTTATACTTACAATTTAACTATTTACGAATGGAAAAATATATATCAAATCTTACTAAATGCATTCCAAACACGCTATTAACGTGAAAGGGACAACAAAGATAGAATATATTAATGAAGAATGAAGAATGAGCAATGAAGATTTTGCTAACTTTGCATAGTTTAAAAAAACGAGTAACTTCAATCGCCTATAATTAAATCGTAAATTAAGAGATGATCACATTTCCAAATGCTAAAATAAACCTCGGGCTGAATATTACCGAGAAGCGTCCGGATGGATACCACAATCTTGAAACCATTTTTTACCCTGTCCCTCTCGAAGACGCGCTGGAGATTCATGTTGCAAGTCATACCAAAGAAAAAATCACTCTGCAACAGAAAGGTATTGTCTTAGACGGGAATCCGTATGACAACCTGGTTGTAAAAGCCTACCGATTATTGGATAAAGAATTCGACTTACCACCTGTAGACATCCATTTATATAAGCGCATTCCTTGTGGCGCAGGATTGGGAGGAGGTTCGTCGGATGCAGCTTCCATGCTAAAGCTACTTAATAAAAAGTTCTCATTAGAGCTAACGGACATTGAACTGGAGAAGTATGCCGCCATGTTAGGAGCTGATTGCGCTTTCTTTATTAAAAACATCCCTACATATGCGGAAGGGATCGGGAATATTTTCTCCCCCGTTACCCTTTCATTAAAAGGTTATAAAATCATATTGGTCAAACCGGATATTTTTGTTTCAACGCGTGAAGCATTTTCCCTGATAAAGCCCCATAAGCCGGAATACTCCCTCAAAGAGCTGGCCGGTACCTCCGTACACGAATGGAAAAACAAAATGGTAAATGATTTCGAAGACAGTGTATTTCCTCAATTCCCCATTATTAAAGAGATTAAAGATGAGTTATACCGGAATGGAGCGATCTATGCTTCCATGAGCGGTTCCGGTTCCTCGGTTTTCGGACTATTCGCTCCTGAAGCTATTTTACCGGATATAAACTTCGGATCAGAAAGTTTTGTGTTTAGAGGCAGCCTATAACCAAAAACGGTACCACGACTCCCGTCGTAGTACCGTCACAACACAAACACAAAATAAAACACGACAAAACTACTATGCAATTAAACCTGTCTATACCGGGGAGGTATAAGTACCAAACCTATCTGTTCACACAGACACAAGAGGCGTCAGGCAGAATTGCTATGTATAAACAAATGGTTACACCATTTGTTTATTTCTTATATGCTAATATAAACATAATTCAAATTACTGAATCCCTCTCTCACGGAGTTTCAATTGCCAGTTCCATGCAGAACGTAAAGTATCTTCAATACTTTCAACGGCTTTCCATCCAAACTCTTTATTTGCATGTTCAGGATTCGCCCATACTTTCTCAATATCACCGGCACGACGTCCTACAATCTTATAGTTCAGCTTAACACCGGTTGCTTTTTCAAAGGCATTGATCAATTCCAATACGGATAAACCACGACCCGTACCGATATTGAACACCTCTACTTTTTCTTTTTGCTTCTGTTCAATGATCCGTTTAATAGCTATCACATGAGCTTTTGCAAGATCCACGACATTGATATAATCACGGATACAAGAACCGTCAGGAGTGTTATAATCATCACCGAACACACTCAGCTGCTCGCGAATTCCTATAGCGGTCTGAGTCAGGAAAGGAATCAGGTTCTGAGGAACGCCATTAGGCAATTCGCCCAACAATGCAGACGGATGCGCACCTATCGGATTAAAATAACGCAATAAAATTGCATTAATCGGGGCACCGGATGCTATAGTATCACGAATAATTTCTTCATTAATCTGTTTTGTATTTCCGTAAGGAGATTCGGCTTTCTTAATAGGAGCTTGTTCTGTTACAGGAAGCTCATCCGGCTGACCGTATACAGTACAAGAGGACGAGAATACAATACCGCCAACATTATGTTTAGGCATTAATTCCAATAAATTGATCAAAGAGACGAGATTGTTACGGTAATAGAGCAATGGTTTCTTAACAGACTCCCCTACTGCCTTACTTGCCGCAAAATGGATAATAGCCTTAATTCCGGGGTATTTATTAAAAACAGCGTCAAGACCTGCAAAATCCAAGCAGTCCACTTTTTCAAAAGCAGGACGTATGCCAGACACTTTTTCTATATTGTCAACAACATCAGCATTTGAATTGGAGAGATTATCGATAATAATAACTTCATATCCGCTATTTTGGAGTTCCACTACAGTGTGAGAACCAATGTATCCGGTACCACCGGTAACTAAAATTCTATCTTTCATAATTAACTAATAGTTATTTCTTATGTGTTTTGTCCTTTGTTTCACCCTGCAAATTTAATAAAATTAAATTAGAACCATACCATTCTGGAAAAAAAATCACCACAGATGACGCAGATTAACATGAAAACAGCTGAATTGCCCATGAAAACTGAGTCACCTGTGGTGATGAACCCTATTTTTAACAATGAAATCTTCTATACGACTCCGGAAAATCCCATAAACGCCATAGCCAGCAAACCGGCAGTAATCAAAGCAATCGGTGTACCTTTCATGCCTTCGGGAATCTTTACCAAGCTCATTTGCTCACGCAAACCGGCAAACAGGACAAGTGCCAATCCGAAGCCCAACGCAGTAGAAAAAGCATACACGACTCCGGTCAACAGATTATAATCTTTCTGAATAACCAGAATGGCAACTCCCAGAATGCAACAGTTGGTTGTAATCAACGGAAGAAAAACGCCCAATGCCTGATAAAGGGCCGGTGACACCTTCTTCAATATAATTTCCACCATCTGAACCAAAGCCGCAATGACAAGAATGAAAGTGATCGTTTGCAAATACGCCAAGCCAAACGCATCGAGTACGAACTTCTGGATCAGAAACGTGACTATGGTAGCTATAGTAAGCACAAATGCTACCGCAGCACTCATGCCCATTGCGGTTTCTATCTTCTTGGAAACTCCCAGAAAAGGGCAGATTCCAAGGAATTGTGACAATACGATGTTATTTACAAAGATTGCCGATATAAATATCAATA
>OODP01000765.1_pt1 | contig 24856 bp, 23 predicted proteins | sample 1671011 | NCBI WGS metagenome assembly OODP01 (sample SAMN06348113, study PRJEB24527) | human gut metagenome | biome: human gut; feature: ankylosing spondylitis patient; material: feces | host: Homo sapiens | place: China | collected 2015-10
AAATTATTTTAATTGGAGGATGTCAGGCTTAAATATATATGTAAAAAGAGAAAAAAGAGTTTTATTAAACAAATGATTTTTTGTTCAATATAGCTATAAAGGACCATTGGATATAGTGTATATTTGAGATGTCCATAAAATGGGCAATGACTATTCTTGTTAAGTGCTATGGAAATTGTATTCTAATCGATTGTTGTTCAATGATTAACTTTTTAAATGTTTATATTTAAAATTCATAACATCCGGATGTTTTACGTAATAACATCCGGATGTTATGACATAAAACATGGGGATGTTTCACTTCACAACATCCCCATGTTTTTACCATTTATTTTTTAGTTTAATATCTTTGCAAAGGATATCCTTATTAATTGCCATTTATGTTTTCGCTATATGTACTCCGTAGATAAAATAGTAGTGGATAAAGATATTTCTGTGTGTTATACACATTCTTTCTCATTCATTAGTTTCAGGTATATTTCCCAATATCTTTTTGCAGCGGTTTTCCAAGAAAATCTGAGGGCATGTTCCTTCATCTTTTCCTTATCAATACCTCCGTTCTCAAAATCGTCCATACCTTGTTTGAATTCTGCCTGCATTTGTGCTTCATTGAATTCAGAGTTGAAATAGTAGGCAAATTCACCACCGATTTCAGGCAAACAAGTATGGTCAGATAGGAAAATTGGCTTTTGGTAATACATGGCTTCAATAACCGGAAGCCCAAAACCTTCGGCAATAGAGGGGAATAGGAAAGCTTTGCAGTGGAGCAAATACCAATGCTTTTCCGCTTCGGGGATAGTACCGATGATTTTCACACGGTCTTCCACTCCAAACTTTACGGCTTCTTTCATAATCCGTTCTTCATATTCCGAGCGGACACCTGCTATGATAAGCTCGTAATCATTGTCTTCTAGCAGGCAGGGCAATACGTGAAAGTTTTTTTTGGGAAGTACGGTTCCAACTGTAAAAAGGAATGGGCGTTGAGGTACTTCTGTCGGTTGTACATAATCACCAGTGTAGACATTGCGTCCGTTGTAGATTACTTCAATAGGTTTACCTTTTAAATCAATGTGTTCTAATAAGTCTTTACGGGTAGTCTCGGATATAGTGACTATGTAATCTGCTTTATCTACAATCCGTTGTAGTTTTCTTAAGCATTTACCTTGTTTGCTTTTCTTTTTTTCATAAAGGAAATTAAGATCGTGTATGGTTAATACTAACTTTTTGTTATTGGGAATATAGGATGAAAGCTGGTAGGTTGTATGCCAGACTTTGATATTGGAATTACAAGGAATGAAAAGTTTATGGATTTTATGAACGATCTTATATGCATATTTAGCTCCCCAACAGTTCTTTAATCCTTTGGGTACATAGAACGCTAATTTTTCTTCATGCTTTAGTGATTCTTCAGAAAGACCTTCAGCCAACATGTCGCAGAAGAAATAGAGCCCAGTATTGGGGTATTTCATTCTTTCACAGTCGAAAATGATCGTATTATCCATATTGCTGTTTATTTTTTGCAAAGTTAAGAATTTTGGTTAGGTTAAATGCTATTTGATTCAATATGTTCTTCTTCTTTCTTTCTAGTTGGTATTAAGAGAGCAATTGCTCATAAATATCCCAATATTGTTTGGCTGCGTTTGCCCATGAAAAACCAAGAGCATGTTCTTTCATAGCATCCTGATTCATATTTCCGGAAGAGAAATCTCTCATTCCTTCTTTGAATTCCTCTTGCATCTTTTTGCGATCAAAATCTCGATTAAAATAATATGCGTAGTGGCTACCTATTTCGGGAAGGCAAGTGTGTAATGATAAAAAAATAGGACGTTGATAGTACATAGCCTCTATAACTGGTAATCCGAATCCTTCGGCTACAGATGGGAATAAAAAGGCTTCGCAATTCTTATAATACCAGTGTTTTTCGGCCTCGGGAATAGTACCAATGATTTTAACTCGTTCTGAAACTCCAAGTTCTTGAGCTTCTTCTATAATTTTGTTCTCGTATTCGCTCCGTACCCCAGCTATAATTAGCTCATAGTCGTTTTCTTGAAGCAGGCAGGGAAGCACATGAAAGTTTTTTTTGGGTAAAACGGTGCCGACAGAGAAAAGGAACTTTTTCTGTGGCTTTATAGGTGGTTCTTGTAGTCTTCCATTAAATATAGAACATCCGTTGTAAATGACGGAAACTTCTTTACCTTTAGTGTCAAGATGGCTCAGGATGTCATTCTTCACAAATTGAGAAATGGCTACGATATGAACGCTCTTATCCACAATCTTTTGCAATTTGAATAGTTCTGCTTTTTGTGCATTTGCATTCAATTCATACAAGAAGTTTAAGTCATGGATGGTTAGTAATATCTTCTTTCCTTTTGGGAAAAAATGAGATAACTGAAAGGGGCTATGCCATAGACCAGTATCTTTAGGAGTTAATAATATACGCTTATGTAAAGATTTGAATACTTTTTTACGCTCAATATTAATCCCCCAATCATCAACAGTGCTTTTTCTGGCATAAATCATGAGTTTCTTCCCCCTTTGAAAAGATTCTTTTTGTAATGCTGTGACCAGCTCCTTACCAAATACATATAAGCCTGTATTTGGATATCTCATTCTTTCACAGTCGAATATGACAGTTGTCTGTTTAGGCCTCATATACAGATTATTTTAGGAGGATTTTGAATAATGTAGCAAAAATATGTATTTTTGTACAGTTAAACAAATAAATGTGGGATTATGCAACAGAAGAAGAGAAGAATAGCGTTTATCCATGATGAGAGTTACTATAGACGTGGCTAATTTTCTTGTTGCAGCGGGGTATGATGTTTTTGTTTTTGCAGGGAAGTTTTGTAAGGAAAAAGTGTCTTCAGAAATTACTTTGAACCTACAGGTGATAGAATTGCCGGAAAGATACGTAGAACAGTCCAAAATCGATGCTGATGCGATTGTTGAGTCGGTTAATAGATTGAATATAAATGTTCTTGTTTCAGTAGGAAGGCGTATGCTTTTTATTAATGATATATTACAAAAGACTCATTGCAAGTATGTATATGCTTTGCATAGTATACCCTTTTGGGAAGCTGAACTTATATTAGATCGTGCCCGAAGACGTGGGATGGTTTCATGGATATCCAAATTGGAATGGTATTTGATATCATATCCCAAATATGTATGGTTTAAGAAGGCCTTTCGGAAGATCAGAGCGATGTATAAAGAGACTTATCAATTAGCAGACCGTTATGTTGTTTTGTGTGATGCATATAAAGATGAATTAATAAGAAGACTATCTTTGGATGCCCATGATACCAAATTGAGAGTTATTCCAAATTCGGAACGCAAGGTCAAATTAGTCAATTGGGATAAGAAGCAGCAGCTTCTGTTTGTAGGGAGAATGAGTTATGTTGATAAACGGGTGGATAGATTGATTGATATTTGGCGGAAGATTTTTAATCAATTGCCCGATTGGGAATTGATTCTCGTAGGCGATGGGGAAGAACGAGAAAAATTAGAGAAGAAAGTTAAACTGGAAGGTTTGGAACGGGTTCGCTTTGTCGGCTTTTCGGATAATGTTGGTTCTTATTATAGAGAAGCTGCTATATTATGTTTGGTTTCCACATTCGAAGGTTGGCCATTATGTCTTACAGAAGCTCAAGCGAATGGAGTTGTACCCATTGCTTTTGACTGTTCGGCAGGTGTACATCATATTCTTTCTCCTTCAGGTAAAAATGGAGTTCTCATTCCTCCTTTTGATTTGGATCGTTATGCTGATTCTTTATTGAAATTAATAAAGAATCCAGAATTGCTTCAGGAAATGAGAAATGATATCGTGAAGAAGGCAGAAGAGTATTCCATTGACGTAGTTGGAAGACGGTGGATAGAGTTATTGGATGAATTGTGTGTGTAAGACTAAGGAAAATGCTTTATTAAAGGATAAAATATATGGATGGATCATGCCCGTTGGTATCTGTTATTATACCAGTTTATAATAGTGAAAATTATGTTGAAGCATGTATAGGAAGTGTTGTAAATCAATCTTATAAAAACCTTGAAATCATAGTTGTGAATGATGGAAGTACAGATGGAAGTCAGTATTTAGTAGAAAAATATGCATCTGCTGATTCACGTGTTGTAGTAATTAATAAAACGAATGAGGGCTTGCCTTTAGCTCGACGATCGGGATTATCGGTCGCGAATGGAAAATATATACAACACTTGGACAGTGACGATACATTGCTAGAAAATGCAATTGAGTGTTTGGTAAAAAGAGCGGAAGAAACAAATGCAGATATTGTCGCTGCTCCTTTCTATTTTTGTTATCCAGGACAACCTAAACGTTTTTCAGGAGCATTGGCTTTTGATGAACTGAAAGGAACTGATTATTTAGATGAAATATTAAATGAACAGGCATATTGTAGCGTGTGGTCAAATTTCCAAAGGAGGTCATTGTTTCAAGATAATGCGGTTGAGACTGTATCTCATATTTATTATGGCGAAGATGCGATTATGATGGTTCAATTGTTAGTACATGATCCCAAAGTTGTATCTTTTGACAAACCTATTTTGAATTATAATAGGGTTCCGACGTCTATAACCGTGAATGTAAATGATGAGAAATATTTGAATTACAGAGCATATCAGGTTTGGCTGGAAGAATTTTTTAAAAAGTTAGGTATAGATAAGAAATATGAAAGAGGAATGGCTCGACTTCATATACGGACAACATTCACAAGCATTTCTTGGAATCATCTTGAAGATGTTCGTAATGATTTAAAGAGATTAGTAAGGGATTTAAAACTATATCCTGATTTGGAAAATCTGTTGTCTCGGCGTGAGCGAAAGATTATTACGATATATCGCATTTCTCCATGGCTTGGTTATTTTAATATAATACGTTATAAGAAACAAGGAAAAATTTGAATTATATTAGAAAGATTAATGGGTAAACTAAAAAGAAGTTTTTATAAAAAGTTGATGCAGTTTGGATTTGTACATCCGGAAGTCATATTGTTAATGGATGGAGGTATTTGTTCCCAAATGCATCAATATCTGTTAGGGCAGCTTTATGCTGAAAAAGGCTATCTGGTATGTTTTGATGTCTCCTTTTTTCAAGAATGGGGAAGTGATCTAAATCGAAAATTTGTTCGTAATTTTGATCTTTTAAAAGCTTTTCCATATCTTCACTTCGATAAAGCGTCCAAAATGGCAGTTGATTTTTATAAAAGAAAGTGTTATTTTGGAGGGAATAATTCGGGAACGAGAATTGATGATTTCTCTTTTTTACAGTTTACCCCTCCTGTTTATTTGGGGGGATACTATCATTTGCCTCCTGAAATTTGGCTGAAAACATTCCGATCGTTATTCAAAATGACTCCGGGGGTACTGGACAATTCGAATGAGGAGTTGTGTAAAGAGATCAAAGATTGTATTTGTCCTGTAGCAGTACATGTACGACGTGGAGACCTTTCGGTTGACGTATATGCATATGGAAAGCCTGCTTCGTTTGATTATTTCAAGAAAGCGGTTCGATTTTTTGAAGAGAAATTGTTATTACCTTACTTTTATTTCTTTTCTGATGAACCAAGTTGGGTGGAAAAAGAGCTAATTAGCAATTTATCATTAAACGATAACTTTAAAGTGATAGATATTAATGGCTCTGATAAAGGTTATATGGATTTATTTCTTATTGCTCATTGTAGACATTGCATTACTAGCAAAGGGACACTAGGCAAATATGGTGCCCTTTTAGGTGATGACTCGAATAAGTATGTCATTTTGTGTGATGATGAGACAGAGTATGTATGGAAAAACTTGTTTCAACATCCAATATTCTTATAATATAGAATATTATTTCCCAAATAGAAATAGTGATAATATCTTGTTTTGTTTGACTAATTTTGCAAATAAGAGACTACAAAATAGACTGATAATACATGTTAGTACTATTGCTAACCAAGTATTCATATGACCTTTAAGAATTGATACGCATGGGAAAATGAATAAAAAGTGAGCAATATATATTTCGAGTGTTTTCCTGCCAATTACTTTACTCCAAAAGTCAGATTGGATATTAATGGCTTTGAATATGGAAAATGTACTAATAATTCCTAAGCAGGGTACGGCCAATTTATAGATGAGTGCGCTTACTGGCTTTCCAAGAAAGAAATTGGGCAACATTGTTCTATGCCAAAAATAGCTTAGGAAAAAGAATAAAGGGACTGATAAAATAAGAATGAGTGAGTTTTTGATTCTTAGATGATTTTTGTACTCACTTACTCCTCTTCCTATTATAAAAAAGAAAAAGTACCATTTGAATAGGTTGAACCCAAATGAATGGAAGGGGAGCAACATGATAGGGATGGAAATAATTATTCCGATCCATGTATCAAAATGAGATGGAATTTTATTTAGAAATTAAAAAGTTAAATGACAGAAAAATAAAACATAGAGAAACCATAAAGCGTTGTCTGGTTCATTGATTACCATTTTTTGATATTCATAGAATGACATTCCATAATGAAAGATGAAATAATTGATAAAAGCCCACGACAAATATGGTAGGAGTAATGTCTTTGCCTTTCGTGCCAAGGATTTTAGATTTGGCTTTTTTGAAAATATGGTTACATAACCGCTGATAAACATGAATAAAGGCATATGGAAAGAATAAATAATCCTAAATAGATAATCGGAATCAAAATTTTCGGGTATATTAAATTGTATACTGTGCCCTAAAATGACCAGTATAATAGCAAAGGCCTTTATTGAATCAATTAAATTATCTCTCATGCTGCGAAAATGTTACCATTTGAACTCTTTATTGAAGTACATATCTTCAAATGCTGCCATATACTTGCGTTGCAGCCATTTATAAGGATCCAATATAAGATTGAGTATTCTGTTCTTTTTGTATTCTGTTTTTCTGGCACCCCATATCGGATAAGGTTCCATTTGTTCCCATGTCCTTTCGCCACAATACACTTCGTTGCTCGAAATCTGTATGCTGTCGTAGGATTTAACTAATAAGGAAAAGACGCTTTGATCATGCCTGTTTTCTCTGAATCCGGGTAGGTTCGGAGATTGCGATCTCTTATCTGTGGTCAGGTCATAATGGTTCATGTGAACATCGTACCATCTGTTGACGAACTCCTGAGAGATGGCTGTTTTTCGGAGGATGAAACAGCCTGCCCACGCTTGAGAACTATCTGTAAAGGCTGGGTTATCTTGTACATTGAAGAATCGGAACAAGTCTCCTTTTGTCCAATACCTTTCTATGTTTCCTTCCTGGCGGAAGAATAGAATCCCGGTTTCGTTCTTGCACAGCATATCGATATATTCCAGAAATCTCTGTTCTCCTTTTATGTTGAACACATTGCCAACGTCAGACCAAATGACGATATCATTTTGATTCATTTGCTCGAATATCCTTTTTACAAAGTAAGGTTTCCATTTCCAGTATCCGTATCCACGCCGATAATGGATGGGGTGAAAGTCCTTTTTGAAAGAAGGTTCAAGATCCTCTTCTCCATAAAAATGTACTTCATCTATCATTTTGAAGTTGCTGACTTCACCTTTTAGCCGGTTGGTCGATTTTTGAAGTCTGGAATCTGCAAAGCAGATGAGATAAATTTTGGGATTCATTTTTTCTTTCAGGTTTTGGGAGTGTGAAGATATATATTTTTAAGTTATACTACCAAATTATTTGATTCTGTTTTTGAATTTATTGTGTTCCCATGCTGAATGTTAAGCTATTATTTACTGTAGCCTTCACATTAATTTATAAGGAATAGAACTTTCCTAAAGAAATAACTTCTATCTTTGCACCCTAATTCATTTAATGACAAGCAATGAAGGAATTCTTTCAACTCATGCGACGTTTTGTGTCGCCTTATAAAAAATACTTAGGTTGGGCTATCGTGCTGAATGTTTTATCGGCTGTGCTAAATGTCTTTTCGTTTACATTACTTATTCCTATTCTTCAGATATTGTTCAAGATGGATAATAAGGTTTATGAGTTCATACCTTGGGACTCTGGTGTAGGAATGAAAGAAGTTCTTGTGAATAACTTCTATTATTTCGTCACGGAGATGATTGAAAAGAATGGTCCGTCTTTGGCATTGCTCTTTCTGGGGCTGTTCCTTGCATTTATGACTCTTCTGAAAACATCCTGTTATTTTGCTTCTTCTGCCATTATGGTTCCTTTGCGTACAGGGGTTGTGCGTGATATTCGTATAATGGTTTATTCGAAGGTGATGTCTTTGCCTTTAGGATTCTTCTCCGAAGAGCGTAAAGGAGATATCATTGCACGTATGAGTGGAGATGTGGGGGAAGTTGAAAACTCTATTACCAGTTCGCTTGATATGTTGATAAAGAATCCTATCCTGATAATTTTCTACTTTACTACGTTGATTATTACAAGCTGGCAGTTGACTCTATTTACTATTCTGGTTTTGCCTGGTATGGGATGGCTGATGGGAGTGGTAGGCAAGAAATTGAAACGCGACTCTTTGGAAGCACAGGGGAAATGGAGTGATACCATGTCACAATTGGAGGAAACGTTAGGTGGGCTTCGCATCATCAAGGCTTTTATTGCCGAGAAAAAGATGGTCGACCGCTTTACAAAATGCAGCAATGATTACCGGGACGCTACCAATCGGGTGGCAATCAGACAGTCATTAGCACATCCGATGAGCGAATTCTTGGGTACACTCCTGATTGTCATAGTGCTGTGGTTTGGAGGCTCATTGATTTTAGGGCATAATTCAAGTATCGATGCTCCTTCTTTCATCTTTTACATGGTCATTTTATATAGTGTGATCAATCCTTTGAAAGAGTTCTCAAAAGCGGGCTATAACATCCCTAAAGGATTGGCTTCTATGGAACGTGTGGATAAAATATTGAAAGCTGAAAATAAGATCAAAGAGGTGCCGAATCCTAAACCACTGAATGGATTGAATGATAAGATAGAGTTTGAAAATATCTCATTCAGTTATGACGGTAAGCGGGAGGTGCTGAAAAGTGTCAATGTGACTATCCCTAAGGGGAAAACGGTTGCATTGGTCGGTCAGTCCGGTTCTGGTAAATCCACGTTGGTCGATTTGTTGCCCCGTTATCACGATGTGCAGGAGGGGGATATCAAGATCGATGGCACCAGTATTAAAGATGTACGCATTTCCGATCTGCGCAGTTTGATCGGCAATGTGAATCAGGAAGCTATCCTTTTCAACGATACATTCTTCAATAATATCGCTTTTGGTGTTGAAAATGCTACGATGGAGCAGGTGGTGGAAGCTGCAAAGATTGCCAATGCTCACGATTTTATCATGGAGAAAGAAGAGGGGTACAATACGAATATCGGTGACCGGGGAAGTAAACTTTCCGGTGGTCAGCGGCAACGTATCAGCATTGCCCGGGCCATTTTGAAAAATCCTCCGATCCTGATCCTTGACGAAGCGACTTCTGCGCTGGATACGGAGTCCGAACGTCTGGTACAGGAGGCACTCGAAAGACTGATGAAGACACGCACTACTATTGCCATCGCACACCGGCTTTCCACTATCAAGAATGCGGATGAAATCTGTGTCCTTTATGAAGGAGAAATCGTAGAGCGTGGAAAACATGAAGAATTATTGGCATTGAATGGTTATTATAAACGGCTGAATGATATGCAATCACTTTGATCTTTTTAAAATGAAATACGGCAAATATATTAGATGGATACTTTGTGTAACGATGTTTTTCATGGCGGATATTTCCGTCCGGGCACAAGTGGAAGACCGAGTTTGCAAGACCGACTATGAAATCAATCCGAATCGTGTAGGGGAATTGTCCGTAGAGCTGGACAATATCAGCTTTTTCAAAGACAATGAGTATGCGGGCACTGTAATGAAAGGCTATTCTTTGCCGGGATTGTGGTTGCAGCCGAAAGGAGTTTTTTATCCGCTGAAAAATATAAAACTCGAATTGGGTGTTCATGCCTTGATTTATAGTGGTGCTTACAGGTATCCTAATTATGCTTATCATGATATAGCTACATGGAAAGGGAACCAGTATCAGCGCGGAACACATATTTTGCCTTATTTCAGGGCGCAACTCGCTTTATCGAAAGTGAACCTTGTATTGGGAAATATTTATGGCGGTTCCAATCATGGGTTGATTGCTCCTATGTACAATCCTGAACTTAACCTTACTTCCGACCCTGAAACGGGCTTTCAGCTCTTGTATGATTCCCGGCATTTGCATCTGGATGCGTGGGTGAACTGGCAAAGTTATATTTTTGAGGAAGACACTCATCAGGAATCTTTTATAGTCGGATTGTCCACGCTGATTAAATACAATCGTCCGGAGGCAAAGTTTCATTACTACACTCCTGTGCAGATGACCATTCAACACCGGGGAGGGGAACAGGATACGATACATACCAATTCGGTTCAAACATTGATGAATGGGTCGATCGGTGCCGGAATTACCTGGAATATTAATCGTCCGGTTTTGAAAAGGGTAAACCTTGAAGTCGATGCCGTTGCTTTTTATCAGCAGGCAGGGCATTTGTGGCCTTATGAAAAGGGGGTAGGGCTTTATGCGGCCGCCTATACTGATCTTAAAAACATCCGTGTCAAGGGTGGCTATTTTATAGCAAAAGATTTTATCTCATTATTGGGTATTCCTTTCTTCGGAGCAGTCTCTACTAAAAACGAAGGTGCTTATTATGATGATCCGCAAACCTATTTTCTCTCTGTGGAATATTCGCGTTCTTTCGGCAAGCACTATGCATTAGGAGCTAAAGCGGACGTTTATCAATCCATTCCCGGTACGATGACAAAAGCGGATGGAGAGATGATAAATCCGGGAAGCTCTACCAGTTTCTCATTTGGTGTTTTTCTTCGGGTGAATCCGAGCTTCCTGATTAAAAAGTTCAAGTAATCATTGGTAAGAAGTTTGAGTAGTCATTTTCTTCCGAAATCCGCTGGAATCTCTCCCCATTGTTTGGTTTCCCATTTCAGGATGGGAGTGGTGTAAGTATTTTCTCTTAGCCATTTCTCAGCGCGTTCGATAAGTTGGAATAATTGTTCCGTATCTGCGGTTCGGGGCAATTTTGTTTTGCATTTCTTTTGTTTCACCCAACTGATCGCGTTCACGCTGTCGCTATAGATCGGCATGTCGAACCCTTTTTGTTTCAATAAGGCGAGCCCGTGTACCAATGCGAGAAATTCTCCGATGTTGTTCGTCCCTTTCATCGGACCGAAGTGGAATATCTCTTGGCGGCTGGCAACGTGTACACCGCGATACTCCATCGGCCCCGGATTGCCACTGCAAGCGGCATCCACCGCAAGGCTATTGTCTATTACGGCAGGAGGCAATGCATCTGTTGACTTATGATTACCGGCTTTACTTTTCGCATTTTTACCGATATAGGCATAGGGTGAGGAACTTAGTGCGCGTTCAGCCTCTTCCCGGCTGTCGAACGATTTATATTTTGCTCCTTCGTATCCTTTGATTTGAAGTTGGCACTCCGTCCAGGAAGTGTAAATTCCGGGACTTACCCCTTCCCATACTACGTAGAATTTTTGCTTTGCCATTCACTTTAACTTATTTGGGCAGTAAAGGTACAAATATATTTTATTCTCGAACAAGTTTTCGGAGTCAGTTGTTATCTATATAATAGATTATAATTTTAAAGAAAGGATATTATCATGCAGAAGTCATTTGAAGAGGCCCTAAAACACAGAAGAACTTACTATTCTATTAGTAATCAATCTCCCATTTCAGATAAGGAGATAGAGCGTATTGTAGATTTTGCTGTCACCAACGTACCTTCAGCCTTCAATTCACAATCTACCCGCGTTGTTTTACTTTTGGGTGAAAATCATAAAAAACTCTGGGAAATAGTAAAAGATACTCTTCGTAAGATTGTCCCTTCCGAAGCTTTTAAAAGCACGGAAGCGAAAATAGATAACTGTTTTGAAAGTGGTTATGGAACCATCTTGTTTTTTGAAGACCAACGTGTTGTGAAAGATTTGCAGGCTCAATTCCCCGGGTATAAAGATAATTTCCCCGGATGGTCTTTACAGACATCCGCCATGCACCAGTTAGCTATCTGGGTGATGTTGGAAGATGCAGGTTTGGGAGCTTCTTTGCAACATTACAATCCATTGATAGACGAAGAAGTGCGTCATACATGGGGATTACCCCATAGCTGGCACCTGATAGCTGAAATGCCTTTTGGCGCACCGGTTCAAGGACCCGGGGAGAAAGAATTCGAACCGCTTTCCGAACGTGTGAAGGTTTTTAAATGATCTCTTCTGTTGTATATGTTTTTATGAATATATTACCTATCTTTGCCCTGAAAAGATAAAGATAGGTAATGTTATGATTCGTATATTCCTGACCGGCTATATGGGTGCTGGTAAGACTACTTTAGGAAAGGCTTTTGCCCGCAAGCTGAACATTCCGTTTGTCGATCTGGACTGGTATATGGAAGAGCGATTCCATAAAACGGTTGGAGAACTGTTTTCCGAACGTGGGGAGGCAGGCTTCCGGGAATTGGAAAGAAGTATGTTGCACGAAGTAGGCGCTTTCGAGAATGTGATTATCTCAACAGGTGGGGGCGCACCTTGTTTTTTCGATAACATGGAATTCATGAATCAGAATGGTATTACTGTATTCTTGGACGTGGATCCGGAGGTTCTGTTCCGGCGTTTGCGCATTGCTAAGCAGCAGCGTCCCATCTTGCAGGGCAAAGAAGACAGTGAATTAAAAGATTTCATTGTTCAGGCGCTGGAAAAGCGCGCTCCCTTTTATTCCCAGGCACAATTTATATTCTGTGGCGATGAGTTGGAAGACCGCTGGCAGATTGAAAAGTCAGTGGATAAGCTTCGTGAATTATTAAATCTATAGCCATTTTGGGGCATATGTAGGTATCTTATGCAAAAAACGTTCCTTTCTGATTGTAAACTATGGATTTATAGTTATTTTTGCTGCCTTAAATAACTTAATAAAACAACTGAATACAGAAAATGAGAAAGTGGCGTATTGAAGATTCTGAGGAGCTTTACAACATCACAGGTTGGGGTACCTCGTACTTTGGTATTAATGACAAAGGTCATGTGGTTGTAACCCCGCGGAAAGAAGGTGTAGGTGTCGATCTGAAAGAACTGGTCGACGAACTGCAATTGCGTGATGTGACAGCCCCCATGTTGGTGCGGTTTCCGGATATTCTGGACAATCGTATTGAAAAGACTGCCCATTGTTTCAAGCAGGCTGCCGAAGAGTATGGCTATAAAGCTCAGAACTTTATCATTTACCCCATAAAGGTAAACCAGATGCGTCCGGTTGTCGAAGAAATTATCAGTCACGGAAAGAAATTCAATCTTGGACTGGAAGCCGGTTCCAAACCGGAACTTCATGCCGTCATTGCTGTAAATACGGATTCTGACTCATTGATCATCTGTAACGGATATAAGGACGAAAGTTATATCGAACTTGCTTTGCTCGCCCAGAAGATGGGTAAGCGGATTTTTCTTGTCGTCGAGAAGATGAACGAGCTAAAGCTGATTGCCAGAATGGCAAAACAGCTTAACGTCCGGCCGAATATCGGTATCCGTATCAAACTGGCATCTTCCGGCAGCGGTAAATGGGAAGACTCCGGTGGCGATGCCAGCAAGTTCGGACTTACTTCCAGCGAACTCCTTGAAGCATTGGACTACATGGACTCGAAAGGGCTGAAAGATTGTCTTAAATTGATTCATTTCCACATCGGTAGTCAGGTGACAAAGATTCGCCGTATCAAGACCGCCCTTCGTGAAGCGTCTCAGTTTTACGTGCAACTTCACTCAATGGGCTTCAACGTTGAGTTTGTCGATATTGGCGGAGGGCTGGGAGTCGATTATGACGGAACCCGTTCATCCAGTAGCGAGAGTAGCGTGAACTATTCGATTCAGGAATATGTCAATGACTCCATTTCAACTCTTGTGGATGCCAGTGATAAGAATGGTATTCCTCATCCGAATATCATTACTGAAAGTGGAAGGGCTTTGACAGCCCATCACTCCGTACTCATTTTCGAAGTGTTGGAAACAACCACGCTGCCCGAATGGGACGAAGAAGAAGAGATTGCTCCCGATGCACATGAATTGGTACAGGAACTTTATGGAATTTGGGATACGTTGAACCAGAATAAGATGCTGGAAGCGTGGCATGATGCACAACAGATTCGTGAGGAAGCTCTCGACTTATTCAGTCACGGTATAGTCGATTTGAAGACTCGTGCCCAGATTGAACGCCTTTATTGGTCCATCACCCGCGAAATAAACCAAATAGCTGGTGGCTTGAAACATGCGCCTGATGAATTCCGGGGCTTGTCCAAGCTGTTGGCGGATAAATATTTCTGTAACTTCTCCTTGTTCCAGTCGCTTCCCGACTCTTGGGCAATTGACCAGATATTCCCCATCATGCCTATCCAGCGTTTGGACGAGAAACCGGAACGCTCTGCCACTTTGCAGGATATTACTTGCGATTCGGATGGAAAGATTGCCAATTTCATATCCACGAAAAACGTGGCACATTACATGCCTGTCCATAGTTTGAGAAGTAAGGAACCCTATTATCTAGGTGTTTTTCTGGTAGGGGCTTATCAGGAGATATTGGGAGATATGCATAATTTGTTCGGTGATACGAATGCTGTACACGTATCTGTCAACGAAAAAGGATATACCATCGAACAGATTATAGATGGTGAAACGGTAGCCGAAGTGTTGGACTATGTGCAATACAGCCCGAAGAAGCTCGTCCGTACGTTGGAAACGTGGGTAACTAAGTCCGTCAAAGATGGAAAGATTTCTTTGGAGGAAGGAAAAGAGTTCCTCTCCAACTATCGTTCGGGACTGTACGGATATACTTATTTGGAATAAAATACTTTAAAAGGAAATTATTAAATATTCCGCTACAAATTACGGGCTACCGGCTACGAGTCATCATATCGGGAATCTGATGTGTCGCTTGTAACCCGTAGCTCGTTGTTTATACCTGTCGGTACTGATTTGTAGCCTATAATTGTGAGATTATGAGAGAAAAACTAACCGTTATTAAAGTTGGTGGCAAGATTGTAGAAGAAGATGCCACCCTCAACCGTCTATTAGATGACTTTGCAGCTATCGGAGGGCACAAAGTGCTTGTTCACGGTGGCGGGCGTTCCGCCACAAAGCTGGCTACCCAGTTGGGTGTTGAAAGCAAAATGGTCAATGGCCGCCGTATAACAGATGCCGAAACGTTGAAAGTAGTCACTATGGTTTACGGTGGATTGGTCAACAAGAATATAGTGGCGGGTTTGCAAGCCCGTGGTGTGAATGCATTAGGTTTGACCGGTGCTGATATGAATGTGATCCGTTCTGTCAAACGACCGGTACAGGAGGTAGATTATGGTTTTGTGGGGGATGTCGAAAAAGTAGATGCTTCCTTGCTTTCCGATCTTATTCATAAAGGGGTCGTTCCGGTCATGGCTCCCCTTACTCACGATGGAAAGGGGCATATGTTGAATACCAATGCCGATACGATTGCCGGAGAAACGGCTAAAGCCCTTTCGGAATTCTTCGATGTCACCCTTGTCTTTTGTTTTGAGAAAAAAGGAGTCTTGCGTGACGAGAATGATGACGACAGCGTTATCCCCCAGATCACCCCGGATGAATTCAGGTGTTATGTGGAAGACGGGGTGATCCAGGGAGGCATGATTCCTAAGCTAGAGAATTCTTTTGCTGCCATTCATGCAGGTGTGACAGAAGTCGTAATAACCTTGGCCACAGCTATTAATGGTAATGGAGGCACAAGAATAAAAAAATAATTCAAAAAAATAGGAATCCCCCTGTAACTTTTCAAATACTCACCCGTCATTATTATAGAGATGCAAGAGATCAGCTTCCGGAACGACATATTGCCTTTGAAAGACAAACTCTTTCGATTGGCGCTGCGGATTACCCTGAACAGGGCTGAAGCGGAGGATGTTGTACAGGATACCATGCTGCGGGTATGGAACAAGCGTGATGAATGGCAACAATTTGAATCGGTCGAAGCCTATTGCCTGATAGTGGCAAAAAACTTGGCGATAGACAGGATTCAGAAGAAAGAAGCCCAAAACGTGGAAATCACCCCGGAGATGGAAGAAGAGGCAGATGCATCGGGTCCACATGATCAGTTGATCAATGAGGAACGGATGCGGATCATTCACCGCTTAGTCGATGAACTCCCGGAAAAACAGCGGCTTATCATGCAACTGCGGGATATCGAGGGTGAAAGCTATAAAGAGATTGCAAGAATCCTGAACCTGACAGAGGAACAAGTGAAAGTAAACCTTTTCAGGGCAAGGCAAAAAGTGAAACAACGTTATATTGAGATAGATGAATATGGACTGTAGGTATGTAGAACAGCTTTTAGGGCGATACTGGCAATGTGAGACTTCTTTGGAAGAAGAATCGGAATTGCGCTCCTTCTTTTCGAAAGAAGAAGTTCCCGCTCATTTGCTTCAATATAAAGACCTGTTTGTTTATCAGCAAGTCCAGAAGGAAGTAGGGCTGGGTGAAGACTTTGACGCACGTATCTTGGCACAAGTGGAAGCACCTGTAGTAAAGGCAAAGCGTCTGACCCTTGTCGGAAGATTCATGCCTTTGTTCAAGGCGGCTGCGGTTATTGCCGTCATGCTTTCGCTGGGCAATGTAGCGCAACATACATTCTTTGCCGATGAGGCATTGGATTATAATTATGATATGTATACGGATACATACGACGATCCGGAGGTTGCTTACAAGCAAGTATCTTCCGCATTGATGATGGTGTCCGAAGGTATAAATAAGTCACAAGACCAGCAACTGGCAGATAGTTTGAAGAACAGTGCGGTTGAAATGATGAAAGAATAATGAAGAGCGTTCTTTTAATGTGTTGGATGGCATTGCTGTCTGTGGCTGTATCGGCCCAGGACTTTGCTTCCCGTTTTCTTTCTGAGTACGAATCGGATAGTAATCTGGTTTGCATTACGATTAGTCCGAAGATGATGCGGGAAATAATGAAAAGCGATGTCGAGAGAGATGATGAAGTATTGGAGATCATTTCCAATTTGAAGAGTATGCAGATGCTTACTTCCGAAGTGAAAGGACAGAAGTATTATGACGCAGCTCTGAAGGTAGTGGAGAAGAATCCCGGACGGTTTGAACCCTTTCTTTCTTTTAAGGACAAATCTGCGAATTGCCAGATTATGGTACGGAAGAAGAATGATGCGATTATCGAACTGGTGATGTTGATGCACGATAAGAATCATTTTGCTGTGATAAACTTTACCGGTAATATGAGTCCGGAGTTTATCTCACAGTTGGCAGCTTCGATGAAGCCGAAACGCTCTTGATGGAATTAGACATTTTCATTTGCTTTAAACATATAATATAGTTAGTGTGCTTAATTAAAACAACTTGAGGCTGTGAAGTTTCAATTCTCTCAAATTTTTATAATAAAACTAACTAAATAGCTGGGCTACCGCGTGATGCAGTAGCCCTTTTATTTTTACCGGTATGAGCTGACAAAAAGAAAAGGAAGCCATCCTCACGAAGACTTCCCTTTTCCATCTCTGAATAGAAATAAAAGTTATCTAAGAGAAAATATTATATGTTTTTTATGCTTCCCACTCCTTTTTTATTGAACACCTTTTGTTCCGGTGAACCTTTATAGTCGATACTACCGACACCTCTCACCGAGGCATCTATGGATTGAATGGCATTGCAGGATATGTTTCCTACCCCACTGGAAGAAGCTGTCACATGAACTGCTTCCAGAGCTATGGCGCTAATATCGCCTACACCTTTCGAGTATAAAGTTGCATTTTCGGCTTTACCTTTTATTTCAACATTCCCTACTCCCATGGAGCTTACCATCAGGTTTTGGCAATCCAAGTCCTGGATATTGATATTGCCTACACCTTTACTTTCGATGTCAAGACGGCTGGTGGTTAATTTGTCGTCTATAATAATGTCGCCTACACCTTTGAAATCGATGCGATTCAGATGGGGAGAACTTATTGTTATTTTCAACTTCTGTGCATTCTTAATTTTCTTATGTTTGTCCATCGTGAGTTTTAAAGTTTTGTCTTTGATCGACACTTGTATTAATTCCACAAAATTATCCGGACCATAGATCTTTAAGGTGCATTTCCCATCCGTCGATTGCGTATAGTGAATATCACTGACAGTGATTGCATCTATCGCAGTGAAATCTGTCACATTGAAATCCCGGGTAATATAATTTTTACTGGGTTTTAGAGTTTCGGTATTCTCCCTGATGAACGTACAGCTCATCAATAGGCTTGCAAATAGTAAGGCCATTAATACATTGAAGATTGTTTTCATTTTTATTATGTTTTTGAGGTTTCTGCATATTAGACGTAGCTTGCTTTAAAAAAGTTGCAAAATACAATTACTTTTTTATTATTTGTTTCGTAAGTCCGTCTTATTATTCGTTTATTTGCAGAAGTATGATAAAGATGGAAAAGATTATTGAAGATAAGGAGTTGGGTACCTTGATCGTTCATGTTAATCCACGTGCCCGTCGTTTGGTTTTCCGCGCCAAAAGTGATGCAATTTATGTCACTGTCCCTTCCGGAACTACTTCAGCCGAAATCGGTGATGCGGTCAATAAGCTGCGTGACAAGCTACGCGGATGCAAAGAGAAAGTTTCCCGTCCTTTGATCGATCTTAATTATCGGATCGATACGGAATACTTTAGGCTTTCCTTGGTGAGCGGACAAAGAGATAAATTTCTGGCACATTCCGAATTGGGTGAGATGCGTATTGTCTGTCCCCCCTCCGCTGATTTTACGGATGGCAACTTGCAGTCATGGCTTCATAAAGTGATTGAGGAGGCATTACGCAGGAATGCTAAAATCATTCTTCCTCCTCGTCTTTATATGCTCTCCGGTCAATATAATCTCCCTTATAAAAGTGTGAAAATTAATTCAAGTAAAGGACGCTGGGGGAGTTGCTCGGCACGAAAAGCGATTAATTTGTCTTACTATCTTGTCCTATTGCCCAAACATCTGATTGACTATGTATTGCTTCACGAACTCTGCCATACCCGCGAGATGAATCACGGAGAACGTTTTTGGGCGTTGCTCAATTCTGTGACAGATGGAAAGGCACTCGAATTGCGAGAGGAATTGAAACAATATAAGACGGAGATATGAAAAATAGAGATGACACTTTGTTTTGACTGGCATTATACATATTTTTAATATCCCCCGTCCCCTTATTATATTTGTCTTTTGATAGAATATTCCTTTGGTCAATCGGTCAGTCTTCGATTTTTAGATAGCTCCCCTAATCTTCCGATAAGTAGCTATTATCTTGAGAGTTGTTTGATTCCCTCCGCATCTTTTTCGAAACGGTAATTGCCTCCCTTTTTACTTAAATCGAATACCGAGACCTGTTCTGTGATATTGTCAACAATCATCAAGGCGCTCTCTTCTGCAAAACGATTGATATCTACTGCAACAGGCTCTTCCATAATTGTCTTATTCATCACCAGACTGTCATTGATGAAGAGCGATAGCGAATCGCCCGTAAAACCTTTAACCAAGTTGATGCTATATGTCTCTAGAAAATGGCGTTCCGATTGTTTCTCTTTTTGGAGCCGCAGACTCATATAGATGAAGATAACCACTACAAAAATAACGGCAAACGCAAGGATTCCATTGCCTACCATAAATTGCTTGTTCGTATTCAGACGATGTGTCATAAAGATGCTTTTATAGATTTCCGGGATAAAGATACGGATTTTGCCGCATATACTTAATCTTCAATTAGGATAATAATAGAGCAGACTTGAAAAAGGAGCATTTGGAACGGAGTAATGATGAATAGGTAATTCTTTATAAACAAATGAGTGTGATTTTTTGATTTATTTTCGTTATTATGTTATTAAACAGGAGTTTTTAGAATTGAATATTAGTTGTTTTTTGTTTCTTTGCCTAAAGAATATGAAAAATTCGTTTAATAAACGTCACAAATTAAAAAGTCAGGCTTATGAAATCACTCCTTTCCCTTTTGTTCGCGTCTGTACTCTCCTTTCAATTGTCTGCCCAGGCCACCCTTAACAGTTCGTGTAACCTTCCCCGTTCGGGCGACCGCCTTGTCAAACAGCAAGTTGACTATAAGGCTCCCGGTGGTAAGGGAGTGGGGGTTGTCTGGGATTTTAGCGATCAAACCCCGTTGAACGATCATTACGAGTTGAATTACCGTTCCTTGGACGCCCATTCTGATACCCTTGTCGGTACTGAACACCGCACGATGTACTATTACCATCTGCGTGGCGATTCCCTCTATTCCCTGGGTTATGAGAACCCCACCACCCTGATCACTTACCGCAAACCTGAAACCCTGCTCGTTTTCCCTTTCATTTACGGTCGTACGTTCACCGATTATTTTGAAGGGACTGGCAGTTATTGCAGCCGGCTCGACATCCACGTGCAGGGTAAATCTCAGGTTACAGCGGATGCCTCCGGGATGCTTGTTCTTCCCGGGGGTGACACGTTGAGGCATGTTTTGCGCGTGCATCATCGCAAACGCATGGTCGAAAGCATGGAGCCTTTCACCCCGGGTTCCTCTTTGCGCGCGGACACCGTCCCGTTTGTGCTGGACCGGGACAGCATCGACTGGTATCTTGCCAATGACTCCTCCTCTTTGCAGGTGGACACTTGGCGTTGGTATGCGGAAGGCTACCGCTATCCCGTGTTCGAGTCCGTTGAAGGTTCTGTATGCAGGCAGGGGAGTGAATCCCCCTATTTTGCCACCTCTTTTTATTACCCTCCCCACGAACAATACTACGCGCTGGATGATGATTCCGACAACCGGGAGAGACGTGACGGCTTCGTTGAAAAAGAGTATTCCGTCTCCAACGGCAACGGTGAAGACGGCAATGGCAAGGACTATTCCGATGAGCGTATCAGTTATGGTATCAGCATCGACGCTCAGGGCGAGCTGAAGATTGATTATCTCCTCAACGAATCTGCAGACGTGCTGATCGGGCTTTATGACTTGCAGGGCCGTCAACTGAGCGATGTCCGTAGGCAGGAAAAACCCGTTGGCCGTTATACCGAAACGCTCTCCCTGGCTGGTTTTCCAGACGGTGAATACCTTCTCCGTCTGGTTGTTGGCGGAAAGACTTATGGTGAGAAAGTCCTGAAGCGGTAGTTTTTAAGATAGTATACAGTAATCCCGTTTCGAATCTTATCGCATATATAGGTGCATGTTATTAATAATCCATTTAAACCAACAAAATATGAAACGATTCAATTACTATTTCTTCTTTTTTAATGGTTCAATGCAGAAGATGATAAACAAAACTGTTGTCTTGTTTATAGTTGTTTGCTTCTTTATGAAACCTTTCATTTCTTTTTCTCAAACTCTTGATGAAATAGTGCCGGTATCCCCCAATGCAAGTAGTTTGGAAACTTTTGGGAACGTTCCTGTTGGACCATATACGGGAGTACCGGATATTCAGATTCCTATATACAACATAGTAGTGGATAATGTAACGATTCCCATTAAATTGCAATATCATCCCGGAAATGTAAAGAAAGAAAGTGTAGCATCTTGGGTTGGATTAGGATGGAGTTTGAATGCCGGAGGGATGATAGGGCATACTATAAACGGGTTGGATGATTTTTATAGTTACCAATCTAATCGATATTTGTCGGGACAGGCTATTAATTATATCCCCAAAGAAAATGAATCAAGTAAAATACAAGGTGTCATTAATAATTATCCTTTCGTAGATACGGAACCTGATATTTATTCTTTCCATATTGGCGACCACTCGGGAACCATGTTCTTTAAGAACCAGATTATGAACGAAGTGCAACAGGATAATGTTTCTCCCATAATTCAATCCAAAGGAAATCCATTGAAGGTTTCGTATAATTACAGACAAGGAACTTGGACGATCATTGATGGAAATGGAAATACTTACTATTTTGGAACACCCGAATATACTTATCCTCACAGTAACAGTGAATATTGTGATAATCATCAAGTATGTAATTACAATTTTAGGCAACAAACTTATAATCCCGGCACGAAAAGTGATGGAAACAAACAAAACACAGCATGGACTCTGGACTCCATAAAAACACATTTGGATCATAAGATCCGGTTTAAATACAAGGATGATTATGTTACCAATTATCCTTCTTATAGTGAACGGAAAGCTTATATACTGGAACATGACGGTACATTGTGGGATGGAACAGTACCTTTTTTTAATTATTTTGCTTTGACTTATTCGTCATCGGTAAGCTTACAGAAAATTTTAAAAGAAATAGAATTCCCACATGGGAAAATAGAATTTGAAACCGTGGATCGGAGGGATGTCTATGGAATATACATTGATAATAGTAGTAAAGTTACTTCACCCCAATGTCTATCCGCTATAAAAATATATTCTATGGATCAAAGTTTGGTGAGGAAGTTTACTTTCCAAATGGAAGAGAGACAAACAGGCAGCGGGTTTAACAAGATTTTTTTGACGGAGGTTATGAAACCGGATGCAAGTAAGTATATTTTTAATTACAAAAGTAGCCACCCTGGGATTGCTTACTCAGTGGATTACTGGGGGTATGAGAATGGCAAATCACGCGGGTTTGAAAAATCTTCGGATATAGGTTATCCGGCACCTAATGGCTGGGGTACCTTTATTCCTTCTATGCTTATAAAAAAGAAGGACTCCTACCAATATTTATTTGGAGCGGATCGTACACCTGATGTAAATTATGCGACAAATGATTTGCTGACACAAATCACTTATCCTACGAAGGGGGAAACCCGATTTACGTATGAACTGAATGATTTCTCTAACACCTCTTATTTGGATATTTCACGGATGAGGCTTGCCGATTATTCATTGGTTCCTACTACCGGTTATATGGGAGGGAATAATGAATTTGTGTTAGATTCGGACGAATCTCTTGTATATATAACCGGAAGGATACAATATAGCAGTAGCGGTACAAGTATGAATCCATATTTATGTCCCTATTTGGAACTACGGGAAAATACTGCATCGGGAACCGTGGTTTATGCTTCTGTAATGAATGGTGATCCAGCCTGTAAACCATTTACTCTAAAAAAAGGGAAATATGTCATGGTCCTGAAAGATCAGGACAGAAGGGAGATTAATGGAGATTACATAAGGAAATTGAGGGAAGAATATGGTGTAAGTTATATGATTTGTGAGATCTCAAAAATCACATCTGACAAATGTAGTAAAGGGGGAGGGTTGAGAATAAAGAGGATAGAAGATTATGATTCAAACAACTCTTTGGTTCAGAAGAGAGAATTTGTCTACGAAAAGGATGGGAAAAGTACCGGGAGATTGATGAGCAATTTAGACTTTTTCAAAATATTGTCTTTTAAATATCGTTATGAACCAATTGCATCTAAGCCCGAATGGGACGGCCTTGTTCGATATTATGTCATGACATACGACTATACGGCGAGCGCATCGGTAGCTTTTGTTTCTTCGGTCTCTTACATCCCTTCAATGCCCAGTGCCGCAGGGTCTTATGTTGGATATGATTATGTAGAAGAACATTTATATGGCCCTACAAAATATGAAGGTATGAATCGATATTACTATTATAATAAGGAAGATTCTGTTTTATATAATCAATTTTACATGGAACAATATCCGACACTTTCAGATCCAATGAACGGTTCGCTGTTGGAACAACAAGTTTGTGATGCCGAGTCTCGCATATTGCGTACGACGAAATATGAGTATGAGACTAATTGCTTGCAGGAACAAACACAAGGATTATCCATTTTTATCTTTTATGGAAAAGAATCAGAGTCCAACCGTCCCGGATTTTATAAGGAATACCCTGTATATGGGCAATGGAATAGGATGTCTAAAATGACGGAGCATACTTATGTCAACAATGTTCAGTTGCAACCGACCCTTGAAACTTATAGCTACAATGAAGATAATTATCAAAAGAACCAAGTAAAAGTTCTTTCAAATAATAAAGAGAGAGTAATAACCTATCAATACCCTACAAATGCCGGTTCGAACTCCGTATTGGAGCAAATGAAGAAAAAAAATATAGTGCTTCCTATTGTGGAGGAAAAAAAGTATACAAACGGCAGTTTGGTGGAGTTTATTCAAAGAGAATACAAACAGGAGTATAATCATTTTGTCCCTAAAGTCGTTCGAACGTCACACAGAAGTAATTCTCCTTTGAAGGAAGATATCAGTTATCCTTATTATAACAAAAGCGGTTATCCCTGTCAGATAAATGCCGATGAGATCCCGACCACTATTTTATGGTCTTATAACGATTCCCGTCCGATAGTTACCATACAGGGGATAACTTATCCTGAAGTTCGGACTATTTTAGGTGATAACCTGATAAATAGGCTATCTCAGACAAATTTCCCTTTGGAAAGCGACTGCAATACCGTACGAGAAAAATTGAAGGATCACGGCTGGGTTACTGTCTATGTTTATGATTCATGGGGTAATACTTGCCGTATCATAAATCCCAGAGGTATCACAGAAACATATGAATATGATTCTGTGGGAAGATTGATTGGCAGAAAGGATCATAAGGGTAGTCTATTGGATAAATTCGAATATCACTATAAGCCTTAATTCTGTAAGCTACTTATGGTGACACAGCTACTGATGGTTTTGATGGAACGGATAATTTTTATGAATCTTAAAATTTGACATACAATGAGAAAATTTTATTCATTTATTATATTACAATTTGTACTCTCTTCTCTTTTTTCACAGGAGAGCAGCCAGAATTATGTCCTTACCCGCACTTTTCTCAACGAGT
>OODP01000774.1_pt1 | contig 24631 bp, 16 predicted proteins | sample 1671011 | NCBI WGS metagenome assembly OODP01 (sample SAMN06348113, study PRJEB24527) | human gut metagenome | biome: human gut; feature: ankylosing spondylitis patient; material: feces | host: Homo sapiens | place: China | collected 2015-10
TGTGTCGGGAACTTGTTTTGCCAATACAACAATTTTCAAACTCATGCTATTAATTTTAGTATTAGTATTTCTACACATTAGCAGCCAGTAGTCAAGTAGTAATAATCTTGCTATCCAAACTATCCGGTTAACTATCAGCGTGCAAATTTACTCAAACACTTGGTTCTGACAAGAAAACCGAGTAAAAAATGCACATTATTAAGTTTTTTGAGCAAATAAGGGCAAGTTTATGAGGTTAGCCATAGTCCTATGGCAGTTTGGGGGAGAAGGGGGATGGGAATGGGGAAAAGAGACACTACCATAGGAATTGTTTTTTATAAAAACATCTGTCACCGTCACCGTTCGAAGGGTAACTGTCTGACTATAAATGATTCATCTGGTGACAGCAAGTGGTGACAGCAGTGTGACGGAAGAAGTTGCCGTCACAACGTGATAGGAGGGACAACGGATAAAAAGCAGGTAAAGTAACAAGGGATGGCGGCTCTTGTTTTTATTCTATATACAGGCGATTTCAGGAATGCCTTAGTCTAGTTGGTTTCCATGCGATGAAACTATAGTTCCAAAGCCTTGAAACCAATGGTTCCAACGCCTTGAAACTAATGGTTCCAAGCTGCAGAAATTTTAGTTCCAAGCCGCAGAAACTAAAGTTTCAAGCTGTAGAAACTCTGGTTTCAAGGTGATGAAACTGTAGTTTCAAGCGGTGGAAACTATTGAAAGCTATATATGCTTGGGTTATAAGGTAAGGCCGACTACAAAGTATACTTGTTCTTCATAAGGATTGGCGATCACTTTTCCGAAGATCGGCAAAGAGAAAGTAGAGGTAATCTTTAGTTCTTTGGTGGCCGAAAGTCCGATATTGACAACGTTGAATTTATCGGAATACATGCCGTCCCAAGGGGTAAAGCCTGCTTCAAGGGCAAGGTCCACCTTCTTTATACTGAACGGATAACTGAGTTCGCAGTAACTGGACCACGCACGTTTCCCGTTTTCGCGGTAATCATTCCCCGCAAATGTGGTGTACCAGCTGATTGAAAGCGGGAACTTTTCACTAATCATATATCCGGCACCGACTTCAAAAGTATGTCCGGTGGAGTGTGAACTGTAATTGAAGTACTTGAAAGGTTCTTCTTCCGTTTGCGTGAAGTAGTTGTTGGCGTATAAGGTCAGATTCCTGTATTCGTATTCCAATGACAAATCTATTTCATTATTCTTATGGCGAAATTCGGTCGAACCCCAGACGTAGGCAGTCAGTCCTTTCCAGTTGACGCCCAATGACGGTTGTACGCTGGCGTTACCGCTGTCCATACCTCTCCAAATGTAGCTGCTGACAAAATCCGCTGTTACAAAAACATCCTGTGCCTGTGCTAAAACGGAACAAAATAAGAGTGCAATCAGTAAAATTCGTTTTTTCATTTTGATGACTTTGTTGTATTCGGGCGGCAAAGATACGAATTGTTGACGAATCTGAAAGGCCCCGGAAACAGAAAAAGCATTCGGACAGGTGGTTAAACGGGAAGAGTAACCACCATTTTGCAGCCGGAAGTATAGCCGGTATCTATTCTGATTTGCCCTCCGAGCCGTTGTATGATGATGCGGCAGATGTACAGGCCAAGTCCGGTGCCCGGTTTGAAGTCATCTACTTTGGTGAAACGTTCGAACACCCATTCCTGCTTGTCGGCAGGGATGCCGATGCCCGTATCGGTGACGGAGATCACCAGTTGTCCTTTTTCTTTGTCGATGTTGCAGGTCAGCGTGATTGTTCCGCTTTCTGTAAACTTGGCGGAGTTACTTAGTAAATTGCCAATCACACGGGAGAGATAAAAGGCGTTTGTCTGTGCCGTCATTCCGTCTTTATCGCCTGTGATGATACATTCGATATTCGGCTTGGACAGAGTTTCCTTAAGTTTGGCCATTTCTTCAACACATAGTCCGTATACGTCGGTAGACTCCACAGGAAGAGGTAGTTCGGAGCTGACAAGCTGAGACAGCTCCAGCATATTGTCCATCAAAGAAGCTAACGCGGTAGAATTGCTTTGTATCAACTGCCGGAATTCTTGTCTGGTGGCCGTGTCTAAAGATTCATCGAAGATCAGTTCGGAGAATCCGGCGATTGAATTGAGCGGAGTACGTATTTCATGACAGATAGAGTTGAGGAAAGCCGTTTTCATCTTCTCGCTTTCGGTGGCTTTCATGCTTTGTTTTCTGACTTCTTCGTGCGCAGTCATTAGTGCGCAGTGCATTTTCTTCAGCCGTTTTACCATCGTTCGCTGATAGATGCTCCATCCGATTGCTGCCAGTAATAAGATAAAAGTACCGGTCAGTGCGATTTGTTTGTTTTTGTTGGCGAGTTTGCTCTTTTCCAGTTCCAGTTTGTTGACGTCGAAGCGGGTTTGCATTTCGATCATTTGTTGCTCTCTTTTTTGTGATTTATCCGACATCCGGTTCTTATTGCTTTCTTTTAAAGTCAGATATGCGTTTTTATAATCATTCAGTTTATAGTACAGACCGGCTTTCGCATTGAGTATGGGAACGAGGTTGACTGGTTGGAAATGGTCTGTTTGAGTGGCGGAATCAATGTAAGCTATCGCCTTTTTGTATTCGCCTATTGTCTGATAATATCTTGCTGTCGTCTCGTAAGTGCTTTTTACAACCTTCTTTTTATTTGCTATCTGGATATATTTCTGATAATAGTCCTTTATCTCTTCTTTCGAAATAAGATCTGCCATGAAAATAATCTGCGAATATTTAGCCATGTAGTAATGTGATTCGTCCAGAAATCTCCGGTCGAAAGTCGTATTCAGATGATTCCATTGCTTGTGTAGCTCGATCATTTTGTTCACTTCGTCTACTGCCTTTTTGTTTTCAACAGTTGTATATAAGTCTGCCAGTTCGTAGTGGCACAATATTTCGAAGTGCACCCTGTCTTGCAAAGGATAAGGGGCTAGTATCTCCAGTGCGCGCTCTACGTAAGGAATGGCTTTGGAAACTTCATTGTATGAATGTGTCAGTACCGCTGAATAATCGAGTGATACTCCGGTCAGATATTCCCATTGAATTTGTTCTTCAGGTGTCATTTGTCCGTGATTTTCCTTTTTCAGCTTGTCCAGTTCCTGTTCGATTGTTTCCAGCGAATTGTTCTTTCGCATTTCCGCCCAGATGTTGTAACAATACAAGTAATACCGGAAAAGGGTGTTGTGTTCTTCCGGCAGATATTGTCGGGCGAAGGTTATATACTTTTCTACCTTCTCTTTGTTTTTGGAAGCATATCGTTGTATCAGATTATCGAGTGCGAGCTTCATCATATATTCGTCTTTGGCTTTTGCGGCCTCGGTGAGGGCTTTGTCCCAATATTGGGAGGAAATGTTGAGGCTGTCTACGTGGATATCCGCCAGATGAATATAGATAATGGCCCGTTGCCCGGCATCCGTGTCGTTTTGCAAGAGATTCTGCAGACTGTCGACGGAAGCCGTAACGGCGGAAGCACGTGCGATAGAGGGCGCTAGCAGGATAGCTCCGATGAGAAATAAGAATTGTATTTTTCGTGTGATCAGATTCTTGGTCATATGATTAGATATTATTTGTTTTGGAATAAGGATATGTGAAAGTCAGTACGGGACCTTCCGGAGTATTCGGTTCAATCGTATATGTACCTTTGAAATATTCGATTGTCAGACGGTTGATGCTATGGCGTACTTCTGCTTTTTGTGTTTGCAGGGTCGGATCGGCTAACGGACTGTTGACTACCCGAAAGACAAATAGTTCCCGTTGCGTGTCACGTTCCAGATAGAGAGACACTTTCCTTTTCTCTTCACACGGGTCTGTGTAGATCAGTGTACTGAGAATCAATTGTGTGAATCGGGCGGTGTCTACCTGAAACGGCTGGCTTTCTATTTCCGTATGAAAGTCTGCCTGTATCTTATCTCCGCATCTCATGCGTACCATACCGAGAACGTCCGAGCACAAGGAGATGATTTCGTGCTCCTGTATCTGCCATTTCGTTCTTCCGGCCTCCAGTCTGGAGAGGTCGAGCACGTCGTTCACCAGTTGTATCAGTTCGGCGGAGTTGGTCTGGATAATCTCCGAATATTCTTTCCATTGGTCGGCATCCATGCTTTCCGGATCAGTAGTCATGAGTTGAGAAAACCCTAAGACGTTATTCAACGGGATGCGTATGTTATAGCTCATGTTAACAAGGAAGCGGCTTTTTACTTCGTTCGCTTCTTCCGCAATCTGGCTCATCTTGCGGATTTCCTCTTCTTCTTTCCTCAATTTCTTGCGTACATAATAGATACGTATGGTAGACGGAATCAGGATAAGCAGTGCGATGGCTATCAGAGTCAGTCCGGCATAATGAACCATTGCTTTGTACTGTTCTTTTTCAAGAAGCAGGTTGTCCATGTTGCGCATCTGATAGATTTCATTCGTCTGCGAGATGGATAGTGCCCGATAGAATGAGTCTTTTTTCGCCAGCAAACTTTGGAATAACGGGATTGCTTCATCCGCTTGTCCCGCCTCTGTAAGAATGCTTGCATGTTCTATTTTGTAGTTCAGCCCTTCATTGTCCGATACTTCGGACAGGAGTTCGATAGCATTTTGAGAGTATGACAGGGCCTTTTCGTATTCTTTGGTAATCCGGTAATAATGGGAATACACATTATAATATAATCCCCGGCAAGGAATGTAAGTGGTAGGAGAGAAGTATTCATCCATCTTTTTCAGATGGGGGCGGGCTTCGTCCAGTGTGCCTTCATTCAGATAATAGTCGGCATAGAGAGACTCCAATAACAGGTAACTGTATGCTTTGGGTGTCTGCTTTGCTTCTGATAGTGTGTCCAGCACTTTCTTGTATTCCTGCAGGTACTTCAGGAAGTTTTTGTTTCTAGTGGCGGAACAAGATAAGGCTATTTCTTGGAGCACGCTTTTGCGCGATTCCAGGGAGGCGGCGGGTGGCAGAAGGCGGTAGGCTTCGAATCCGGCCTCTTCGCCTTCTTTAAAGCGGGCGGTCATCATATAAGCAGTCATCAGGCATAGTTTGGCCGATGACATTCCTTGGGGATTGTTTAACTTTTGTGCCAGTTTAAACATCTCTTCGGCTTGGGTGATGCTATATTCTATTTTATGCTTTATGATATGTATGGTTATTTCTGCTCTTTTTCCTTCGAAGTATAAGCTGTAGGAGTTGTTTTTTAAAGCAACCGGAGAGAGCTTGTCCATCCAGATGACTGTGTTTTCTTCGTCTTGGTGGTTGAAGTAATAAACGACATGGGCATACAGAGCAAGACACTGATAATACTTGTTGTCCTGTGTGGTAGCTTCCTCCAATAATTTTCCCAGATAGTAGACGCAGGAAGGTGACATCGGGTCCAGATAAGCGAGTGAATAAAGCATCTCCAGCCGGGAAGAATCGGCCGGCAAAGTGTCCAGTATCTGAAGCAGACTGTCTTTGGCAGCTTCGTTATTGCTGGAGAGAGCCTTGCCGGTTCCTCCTGCCAGTACGATCAGTATGAAGAATATCCATAACCGTTTCATGACTGTGCCTCCTTTCCTTCTTTTGTGGGGTTGATGGGATGGGTGAAATAAAATCTGCATCCGGTGGTGTAGGCAGGGTCTATCCATATGCTGCCGCCGATCCGTTCAATGATCAGTTGGCAGATAGAGAGGCCGAGTCCGGTTCCCTGTGCTCCTTCGTTCAGTTTTTCAAAGCGGTTGAAAATGGAACTTTGCTTTTCCAGTGGGATTCCGCAACCGGTGTCGGTGACGGAGAAGAGCGCAAATTCTTCCGATTCCTGACGGACTTCCAGCGTGATACTTCCCTGCGGGGTGAACTTCGTGGCGTTGATCAATAGGTTGATCAGTAACTGTTGCAGGCGTGAATCGTCAGTGTATAACTTTAGGGAAGCCAGCGATGTGTTGAAACGGAGCTCGGCTTGTGTCTGCTTTACTTTGTTGACGGTATCGATTACGTTATTGCAGATGGCGATAGCGTCACAATAGGTGAAGTTGAACTTCATGTTTCCGATCTCCAGATTGGAAAGGTCGATTACGTCATTTATTAGTTTTAGCAACAAGTCGGAGTTTTGCTGGATGATGTCGCCGCATTGGCGGCGTGTTTCGGCGTCGAGTGCCTGCTCGGTCAGCAGACTGGAGAAGCCGGAGAGGGCACTCAGCGGAGTCCGTATCTCATGGCTCATGTTGGAGAGGAAAAGACTTTTGGTCTGCATGGCATTCTCGGCGTTGAGTCGTGATTGCTCCATGCGGATTTTGGATTCCGCTATCTTCTTGTTTTGTTTTAATATGTGTATCACGAGGTAAATCATGATGCCCAGCACTATGACTCCTATTAAAATGCCGCCCATGAAAATACGGTTGAACTCGGCTTTATTCTCTACTTTCATCCGGTTTTCCTCATAAGATGCCCGAAGGCTGTTGATGCGGTGTGCATAGCTGGGAGCGACTACCGAATCGGTGACGATACTGATTTCTTCATACAGATGCGCCGCTTCTACTTTACTGCCCATTTCTATCAGTAAGTTCGCTTTGGCATAAGCTACTTGCAGGTAGATGATGGAGCGCGTCTTTTGCCGGATGCCGGTCAGAATCTCATTGTAATACTGTAATGCAAGATTGTAGTTCCCTGTTGCTTCGTTATATCGTCCTTGCATATAATTGTAGGTGGTGCGATAATAAGGTTGCCTGTCCGAAAGGTAGATTTGCTCTGCTTGCAGCAGGCAGTTGTTCGCATTGCGCAGATCGTTCTTCTGGATATAGTAAGAAACATCTGTAGCAAGTGTCAGAAATTGCAGCGTCTGATGGGTCTGTATGGATTTTGATTCGGAAAGTATCTTTCTGTATTTCTCTGCTTCCTCTGTCCTTTGAGTCAGAATAAGCACCTGTATAAGTTTCAGGATAGTCATTTCTTTATAATGGTTGTTCTCCGAAGGCGAGGCGGGATAACGGATGGCTTCCTTATAAGAATCAGTGGCTTCTTCGGGCATATTGGAGCAGAAATAGGCATCTCCGATAGCTGCGCTCGAAAGGGCTATTCCTAAATCATATCTCATCGTTTCTGCTTTTTCGTACATTTGTCGCGCTTCGTCGATTGCTTTCCCGATGTCTCCGCGCAGGGAGTAGATGTAAACCACCAGTTGCCGGATGCTGAAAGACAGTTCCATCTTGTTTTCCTTTTCCAGTATAGGGCTCAGTTGCTGTCCCCAGGCGATAACGCTGTCTATCGGCGCGATGGAATCGTACGCAATGTTGTTTTCTATCAGGCGTTTCAAATTGGACAGTCGTTCGGTATTCAGGTTTACTGAATGTGAGGGGAGAATCCAGATAAACAGACCTATAGTAAATAATATATAGATATTCCTCTTCATTAAAAGTGGTGTTTTGTTGTATGTGTTATACTAGTTGCCAAAAATAAGCAAAAATCACAAAGAAGCGGTAGGTTGGCGGTGAATATTTTTCTCTTTGTGTTAATATACGTTGCTGCTTGTTCGTTTCATTGGTTCTGTTGCCGGCCATCCGGGAGCTGAGGCTTTATTCTGTGTGGATGTATATAAAAAAATCTGTCGGGGAAGTCTCCCCGACAGATTTAACCAGTAATCTAAGTGAGTTTTTCAGAATGTGATGTCCATTTTCACTACAAAAGTACGGGGAGCGGCTACTGCCATCGGGCGGTAACTGTATTCTTTATTCAACAGGTTGTTGACCATGAATTGGAAGGCGACTTCTTTGGTCGCTTTTACCCCGAAGCGCAAGTCAACGGTGGCATAGTCTGTATTATGTTTTTTCCAGTAAGTAGCCAGTGTTTCTCCTCTCGATTTTCCGAAGAGGATCGTGCGTACATAGTCCATTAAGTCTTGTTGTTGCTTTTCACGTTCGTCCATCATGAGGTAGTCCACTGCCAGTATCTTGCTCTTCCATGCAAAGTTGGCACCCAGATTGATACGCTTCCATTGAAAATCGACCGTGGCTTTAAAGCTGTGCTTCGGGCGGTATTTCAGATATTTGCCTGTATTCGACTTCTCCTTCATCTGAAGGGCGTCGGTGTATAAATCTTCTATTTCATTACGTTCCTTGTAGTCGGCATCGCGGGGCTCAGTATATACATATCCCAGATTATAGAATAGTTTCGTATTCTTGTTGAAGTCATAAACGCCGTTTGTCGAAATCTCCATACCGTAGATTTGCGCTTTCGATACGTTGTGGAACTGTGCTCCGATACCGAAACCTTTGCCGTCCGTCACCATCTGGATGGCATCGCTGATGCTGTTGATCATGCTGTAGTCTGCGTTATTGAACAGTCCGAACTGAAATTCAACCATGTCTCTGTACTCGGTATAGAATCCGGCTACGTCTACAAATCCTTGGAAGTTGCCGATCTTGTATCCTTGCTTGAATCCCAGTTCGGCATTGTAACCTTTCTCCGGTTTGATGTCGAGGTTCGGATAGATACCTACTCCTCCGATGTCCTTGCGGAGATATTTCTCGTTGATGGACGGGTTGCGGTAACCTTGTCCGGCGCTGGCACGGATAAAGCTGTAATCGGCTAACTGATAGTTCAGTCCGGCACGGAACACGGGGCGGAACGGAACTTTGGCTCCGAATATTTTCGTTTCTGCTTCACGGTGATGGTTGTTCACACGGTAGTATTCGGCTCGTACCCCTGCCGATACGCTCAGGCGGTTCCAGAAGCGCTGGTCGTACTGGAAGAAGGCGGCTACATTATCGCTTTTGTACACCTGATCCATGATGGAAGAATTGTAGCGGACGTGCTCGTAAGTCATTCCGGTAGTGATCTGTGCGCCGCCGTCCCATTTCTTGTTGAACTGGTAGTCAAGATAATAGTTATAGTTCTTGTCCGTTTTCGTCTGGACGTTGTTTCGGGTCGGATTCATTACGTTGGATAGCCAGGGGATGAGATCACTGGGGACTTGTCCGTTTTGTATGCCGTTCATCAGGTCACTTGGCAGTCCGTTGTCCATCACCCACGAGATGAGGTCACAATAATCGGCGGTGGTGGCGTTGGGGAAGATGTTGCCCAAGGAAGTGAATACCCCGTTCATGGCATCTTCCAGATTATTGTTGATCAGACCGGAACCGATGCCGACCAATGCCGGGTAGAGCGAACTGTAATCGCCGCCTGCTATATTCTGTATAGTCTGGGCGTTCGTTCCCATATTCCCAAGAATATCAGTGATGGATGCTCCCTGACTGGGCTTGACTATGTTGTCGGCACTATGGTAGAAACGTCCTTTGATCTTGTGTGACGTTCCGTTTTCCGGATTTACGTAGTTGATGAACGGGTCGATGTGGAAGTTGTTTTCTTCGCGCCCCATGTTGGTGAAAGGAGAAGGTTTGTAAACTTCTGTTGGTGATCTCCAGATGAAGAAGTCTCCGTACTGATTGGAAAGAAAGTCAACGTTTAGACCATAGTTCAATATCTTCATACCCATGTCCGGTTGATGATAAGTCAGGTTGCCGCCCATGCGGAAACGTTTGTTATATCCTTGCTGCCGGTATCCTTCATCGGTAAAGAGGTTAATGCTTCCGCTGACGTCAAAGTTGCCGATACGGCGGGAGTGGGAGAGATCGAATCCCTCATAAATAGGGTTTCGTATGCCGCTGAGAAGGTTTCCGCGCAGGATGGGTTTGACGGAATACTTGTCGTCTTTCCAGAAACTCTTGTCGCTCCATTGGTATTCGTCATTCTCGGCATCGCCATATATACCGATATAGGCGTTGAAGCGGGTTTTCGGTGTCAATCCCGGACGGGCGGTACGGATATTGATAATACCGTTGAGAGCAGACGAACCGTACAAAACGGATGAGGCTCCCTTGATTACTTCTATCTGTTCGATGTTTTCTAGAGGTACGGTGTTCCAGTTGATTTCTCCGGTTTTTGGATTTAGGGTGCTCATTCCGTCTACCAGAATCTGGCTGCGGGCACCTACTCCGTAGGTCCATCCGCTGCCGCCACGCATGGAAGGCTGTTTGTCCACAATGTCCACGCCGGGCAGCGTGCGGAGAGTAGAAGTGATATCTGTCGGTGCCTGACGGGCGATATCGCCTGCTTTCACCAAGTCCATGGATACGGTGACATTACTGAGCTTTTGCTCAAAGCGTCCGGCGCTTACCACTACCTCTTCCAGCAGCTTGGTACTTTCTTTCATGTACACGTCTTTAGTGATCACTTCACGTTTGCCGATAACAATGGGCATCAGAACGTCTTCATAACCGATATAGCTGAACACAAGGTCGACACCTCCCTCCGGAAGTTTGATTTCATACGCTCCGTTTATGTCGGACACGGTTCCCTGATTGCCGTGCAACTTGTACGTTACCGCTGCGCCAACCAAAGGTTCATTGGTATTGGCGTCATATATATGTCCTTTCAACGTCTGGGCAAAACTAGTCCCGAATCCGGCAAGGCAGATGAATAATGTCAGAATATATAGTTTTTTCATTGTTTCTGTAATTTATGTTTTTTCTTCTGGTGGAAAGTCTCATTCATTTTTGTCTGTCAGGTCGAGTCCCAAGTCCAGTTGGGTGATGATAGACCAGTTGTCATACAGTGGACCTAAATAGGAATTGTACAACATCGGACCGAAGTTAGGAATACCTTCCATCACTGGCTGAAGATGGGGGATGAAGGCTATGAGAGGACTCAGCGCTTCCCTGTTCAGATAGATATGCGTATGTCCGTTCTCCTTTTCTATCTGCATGGGGATTCCTTCCTTTATCCACGAGAAGAACATCTGAAAACTTTGGTGATCCATATTGGCGATCATAGATAATAAAGAGTTGTCCAATGATTCGCTCACAACTCCCAGTAGAGTCTTCAGTAAGAAAGGATTGGATTTCAGGATAGCATCTGCAATGCCTGCTATCAGATGAGCATCGACCGTCTGTCCCTGCCCTTGCATGACCAGGCTGATAATGCCCGGAAGGTTCAGTTTGACATAGAGAAGGTCATTTTTCAGATACCAGAAAGCCAGTCCCCGGGGAGACTCTGCATAATTGCGTCCCTGGGTTGCGGCAGTAATATCATCGGCAGACAATGTATTGAACATTAACTTCATCATAATGAAATTAATGACTTGTTGCTGGGATGCGGGATTATCCATGTCGATTTCGCTGAACTTCTGTTCCCCCAATTGCAGTTCGTCCGATGTATATTCGGCCGTAATGTTTCCGTCGGATTCCAGAGTGACACTTTTGAGTAATTGCGGTAAGAGGTATCCTCCCATGCCTTTTATAATAACGGATACGGTTGCGTACAAACTTCCCGCATCCTTTACCATCTCTAAATCCATGTCGGTATAGAGGGCTGCTGTCAGTATCTGATTGTCCGACTCTCCCCATTCATATTCGCCGGTTGTCTGATTGCGTACGACATCTTTTCCTCTGCCGCGTGTCAGTTCGCTCATCTGATAAGTTTTTATCCATTGATTTTGCGGCATCGTTACATTCAAATCCAGTTTCATCGTTTTCGGAGTAATGGAGCCGGCGTATTTCACAGTTGCTCCCGCGCACGAAACTGTTTCTCCGCTGAACGTATAGTTGTCTTCCTGCTCTGATAAGTTTATCCGGAATGATGTCTCTTTTTCTCCCGGAATGATATCGTTTAATGTCAATGTTCCTTTTTTACTGTCTTCCGTCTGAAAGTTGACGGTTTTTCCGATTAACTTTTCTCCGCTGTAGGTCCAGAGTGGATGGTTTGATATACGAGCCATATTCCTGGCTGAGTTCTCCCGGCCAGAACAGCTTGTCATTGTAGGTTTCTTCGCAAGATGCAAGGAAGAATGTTGTACAAGCTACATAAAATAGTTTTCGTAATGTTTTCATTCTCTTTTTTGTTTTTATTTCAACGTATTTATTAAAACATTGCAAATGTCGGTTAATATTGTTTCTACATCAAGCTCTATTCTTGGTATTCGATGTTCTATTTTAACTATTTTATATGCACGTGTATTTGAATAGATAATTGTAATGTTCTCTTTTAAATAATAGATGTTCTGTTTTTCATATTTTAATAAAGGACTTGGAGGAAATTCGAATGGAAAAAGATATCTTTGTGGAACTAAATTTCTTAATTATGATCATAGATGATGCTCTTCCCAAGTTTGACCTTCCGGTCGATTTTGTTACAGATGACAGCATAACCGGCGATATTCTGAATCAATACGGTCGTTTTCCCTGCCATATAAAGGCGGGAGTCTTTGTTCTTTGCACGCGGGGAACTGTACGTGCCACTATCAACCTGTCCGAGTATACCATTACCCATAATGACTTTGTGACTGTCCTCCCCGGATCATTCATACAGATTCACGAAGTATCTTCGGATACCCGTGTTTGCTTTGCGGGCTTTTCTTCGGAATTTATCTCCCGTGTGAGCTATGTAGAGACTTATCTGGATTTTCTTCCTATGATTTTGGACAACCCTATTATGACATTACAGGAGGAGGTAGCGCAATTATACCGAAACGCTTTCAGCCTGCTTATCCGTGCCTATTCTTTACCGAACACACTGGATAACAAAGAGATATTAATGTCTATTTTTACTATATTCTTTCAGGGGGTGGGTGAGTTGTATAAACGCTGTAAGCCGACTACCAACGAACCTATCAAGCGGGAACATGAACTTTATCGCCAGTTTATCCAGTTGCTGATGACTCACTATACGCAGGAACACGAAGTTTCTTTTTATGCGAAGAAGTGCGGAGTGACTCCGGCTCACTTTTCCGGTGCTATCCGTAAAGCCAGCGGGCATAGCCCTTTGGCGATTATCACGGGAATTATTATCATGAATGCCAAGGCACAATTGAAGTCAACCCGATTGCCTGTAAAGGAAATTGCTTTTTCATTAGGATTTAATAATCTTTCCTTTTTTAATAAATATTTTCGTAAACATGTGGAAATGACTCCACAGGAATATCGGGAATGCTAATGGATGACGGTAGTCAGACCGATGATGAATGGGGATGCTCCGGAGGATGGTAAAACAGCAGTTTACCGTTGAAATAAGTCCTTTGGTCGATTATATTTGTGGAGATGAAGCAGCGATTCTATCTTTGTATCAGTAATTTGGAACAATGAAGCATGGAAAGACTGCGTAAACAACAATTGCTGGAGCAGAGCATTTATGGGGCTATTTGGATTGTTATTTTTCTTCTCCCATTGATAGGAGGATACTTTGCTGTCAGTGGTGGACTTGAAAAAGAAGAAATCCGTGTAATTGTTTATGATTCGTGGTTGAGCATTCTTCCTTTTTTCGTATTGTTTCTGTTGAATAATTATGGATTAGTTCCGTATTTCCTGTTTAAGAAAAAGTACTGGTATTATATTATTTCTTTGGTTTTTCTAATCTCTACTGCTTGTTGGGTTATTCCTGATCCTTCTATGGAGCGTTTTCCAAAGGAATTCAGATATGGCGATCTTCGCAAGGGTAAAGGAAAAATCCAGAGAGACCAGATTATTAAGATGAGAGAGAAGGCTCGGCAGGAAGAGTCTGTTCATTGGGAAACGCCTCGGGCAAACGATCCGGCTTTGGAAAAAATGCAACGACCGGGCGGCTTCCCTAAACCGACTCTTTATCCCATTCCTCCCTTCACCATCCGTTACCTTATTCATTGTGTAATTGCCTTTTTGATGGTAGGGTTTAATATTGCTGTCAAGCTGTTTTTTAAATCCTTTCGTGATGAGGAAATGCTGAAAGAACTGGAGCACCAGCGTTTACAGTCGGAATTGCAGTATCTGAAGTATCAGATAAATCCGCATTTCTTTATGAATACACTGAATAATATCCATGCACTAGTGGATATTGATACGGGAAAGGCTAAGAGTACGATTGTAGAACTTTCTAAACTTATGCGCTATGTGCTTTACGAGGCCAGTAATAAAACCATTCTGCTATTGCGCGAGGTTCAGTTTCTAGAGAATTATGTCACTTTGATGAGCTTGCGCTATCCAGAGAAAGTTTCTATTGAAAAGAATTTCCCTCTTGAAGTGCCCGAAGTTCAAATTCCTCCTTTACTTTTTATTTCTTTTGTGGAGAATGCCTTTAAACATGGAGTGAGCTACAGGAAAGAGTCATTTGTCCATGTTGTAATGCAACTGGAAGAAGGAAACCGTCTTGCTTTCAGATGTACCAATAGTACGGGGACTTCGTCTGACGAGCAGCATCACGGCATCGGTTTGGAGAATATACGCAAACGGTTGCGGCTGTTGTTTGGCAATGACTACACCCTCTCCATTACTGAGGAAGATGATAAATTTGATGTATTACTTATTATACCTTTATTATAATGAAATGTATAGCGATTGATGACGAGCCTTTAGCATTGAAGCAATTAACGGATTATATATCCCGTGTCCCTTTTCTATCTTTAGTCAAGTCCTGTCAGGATGCTTTTGAGGCGATGAAGGTGTTGGCAGACGAAGAGATAGACTTGATATTTGTGGATATCAATATGCCCGATTTGAATGGACTGGATTTTATCCGCTCTTTAATCAGCCGTCCGATGGTGATCTTTACTACTGCTTATTCTGAATATGCGGTAGACGGTTTCAAACTGGATGCTGTCGATTATCTGTTGAAGCCGTTTGAATTTCAGGATTTGCTGAAAGCAGCGGATAAGGCGCGAAAACAGTACGAATACCGGCTATTGGAACAGCAGGGAGAACTGGGAAATAGTTCGCAGATCAAAGGAGATTCCTTGTTTGTAAAGAGTGACTACAAAGTGGTGCGCATTGATGTGAAAAACATCCGGTATATTGAAGGGATGAGCGAATACGTGCGTATCTGTATAGAAGGAGAGGATAAACCGGTCATAACCCTTGCCAGTCTTCAAAAAATGGAAGAACGGCTTCCAACGTATTTTATGCGGGTACATCGTTCTTACATTGTCAATCTGCGTAAGATAACCGAAGTTTCCCGACTTCGTATCATCTTTGATAAAAATACATATATTCCTGTTGGTGATAATTATAAGGAGAGATTTTCGGAACATATCAGCAAGTTGAGTTTCTCTTAAGTATTTGGCTATTTACAGTATACAAGAGAACATCATTAAACATAAAAGCTCCGGAAGTTAAGATTACTTCCGGAGCTTTTATGTTTAAATAAGAGTGAATCTTTATTTGATACCTAGTTTCTTTGCAATTTCTTTAGGAAGTGCATCTTTGTGTACCAGGATATTCATTGTTTTGTAAGCAACGAATGCTTTGGATGCATACCAGATGCCTTTGTACTTACCACTTGTACCCCAAGAGTTCTTTACCATGAAGTATTCTTTTCCGTTCTGATCTTTGGCGATACCGTAGATTACCATTCCGTGGTCATCTGTAGTTTCCCAGTTGTCGAAAGCAGTCTGGCGCATTTCCTGAGTGATTTCCATTTCCGGAAGCGGTTTGGAAGTCAGTTCTTTGCGTTTATCGGCAGCAGTCAGACCTGTCCAGCGAGCCATATCCGAGCCGGTAAGTTCTGCTCCTTTGGCAGCATCCGGCATTACGGCAACACCGTCACGGGTGAAACCTTGTTCGCTGACGTCACTTCCCCATGCGAATGTATATCCTTGCTTTACAGCGTTGTCCATTACAGCCATGAACTCGTCGAGCGGAAGATTGTAGGACAAACCATTACGCCAGTTGTCCTGAATCTCGATAGCGAATTGAGAATAGAAAGGATGGTGTGTATATGAAGTTAGTGACACATAATCTTCAGCTTTCAGTCCGAGCGATTCAGCGAAAGTCTTCGGAGTATATTCCTTGCCTTTGTAAGTGAAGTTCTCCGGGCACGTTCCCAAATAAGTATCGTAGATGGCGCTAAGACCTTTCTTCCATACCGGAGTCAGTTTAGTGAGTTTACCTTTGGCGATCGCATTGATGTATCCTTCTGCAACAGCGTCCAGTTCATTGTGTACCGGCAGTGTATCACCATACATGATACCCGGCATTGCTTCTTGCGGAACCAGTCCGTAATTCTTCATACAATAGATGATGTCATAGAAACTTCCGCCGGGAGAGAAAGAACTGTCGCCATGATAGCGTACATAGTTTGTTCCGCGGTCTTCCATTGTTTTGTGTACAACGAACATTTCCGAAAGGTCGTATTCACCTTTACCCAAACGTAGTAGTTCTGATTCCAGGAATCCCAAAGCAGAGAAACTCCAGCAAGTACTTGAACGATTCTGGTTCTTGATAGAAGTAATCGGATTTTCTTTCACTGTTGTGAAAACGAAGCCCTCTTCGGGTTTTGCGTCTTGTGCCATTGCGCTCAGGCTGAACAAGCCTAAGGCAGCGATAAGGATACTCTTTTTCATTCTGATGAAATTAATATTAAATTGTTTTGGTTACAAAGATATGGATTCCTTGGGGGAATTCCATATTCTTGCATAGATTTTGCATAAAAAAAGAGTAGAAAATGCTGTATCCCACCTTCTTCACTATATAAAAAGAGGAAAAGGCAATCGTATGTGATCACCTTTTCCTTTTTCTATCTTTATTTTATTTTGATCCTGAGACTTTCTAAATCAGCGAGAGTAACGGTATAATTCTCTCTGCTTTTCATTCGTTTCATTACTAACTGTCCGACTTGTTCGGCATCCCTTTTCTCCTTGAAAGGTTTTTTACCGGAAATACAGGGTATGAAAGGCTGAAAAATCGTTATATGATTGTTGTGAGATATTTGATAGCCATATCCTCCGTTTACCTCAATCACTTCCATTGAAAAAGAAGGATCAGAAGAATCTGTATTAGAAAAAGATGCTTTGGAAAAAGACAGACAAGCGATTACTGTCAATATTCCTGCAACAGAGCATCCGAGTATCTTTTTCTTAGTCATTCTCTTCCCATTCATATGGATGTAACTCCCATGTATCGTCATAATAATAGCTGCTACTGCCTCCGGTAGTGATAATACCTCGTCTGCCGGTAGCGAAACAAACTGCTTTGATGCGTGAACTTCCTTTGAAAGGAGTGTAGTCAAAACCATCTTCCGTTTCACTGCTGCGCCATAAGTCTTTAGCAGGATCGTATATCCAGTAATTACTTCGGAAGCTACCGGAGGCTGTTTGTCCTAAAGTGATATATGCCTGATCGTCTATAACAAAAGCACAGCCGTAGGTGCGGGTGATTGATTTGTAATCGTCATCGTAGTCGTCACTGCTCTGGTCTGTAATGTCACGGAGACGTACCCATTTGTTCTCTTCACTTTTGCTGGGATCGAACTTCCAGAAGTCATCGACATCCTTACCATTGTTTGTTCCTCCGACAATGTAGGCGACATTATCGATAATAAAGGAGAGTCCGCCGGTTCTTTTCTGACCGCCGAATCCGTTGACGATAGTCCATTGGCTGCCGGAAGCGGCTGTCGGATCAAAGCGGTAAAAGTCCTTGGTCTGTTTATCATCTTTAGACTGACCGGTGCCTACATAACCGTAATTACCGATAGCGAAGGCTATGGCGTTGATCCGGGCATCTCCAGGGTAGTCATCCATCTGTTTCCAGGTGTCCGTTGCCGGTTCATATTCCCATGTATCTTTTAAATATGCATATCCTCCGGTATGTAGTGGATCGTCATCTCTGTATACGGTATATCCCGTAGTCACATATCCTTTGGAGTTGATCGCAAATCCGACAGCCCCGTTCCGGGCCGCCGCCTCTTCGGGAAGGTCGGCACATTGCGTCCACCAATCGTTATCGATATTATATTCCCAACAGTCTCTTTCCCGCTGGTCTTTTCCCCGATATCCACCGCACAAATATCCCCGGTTATCTATCACAAATCCGGCTGCGTCCTCCCTTGCCCTTCCGTCGAAATCAGAACGGCGATACCACACACCTAATGTGTCGTCATCATCATCTGAACATGGGAACATGGATAGCATAGCTATTGATACTAATAACAGTTGTAGTTTTTTCATTATTTCCATTCGTTTTATTACGTTTTAAACTTGGGGCAAATGTAGCTATCAATGCGGTTGAAGAAAAAAGATATCGACAAATAGCCCTATTTTCTCTATCGAACAAAACCGAGTCTATAAATAGCGGGAAATAGTCGATTAATTTTGGGGATGCTTTCCTAAAGGGGTTCCTTTGCAACTCAAAAATAATATTCATTATGAGACTATTAATTACACTTTTTTATTCATTACTCTTATTTTGTACAATATTCTCCTGTAGGGATGAATCTTCTTCCATTGGAAGTAAATGGGTAGAGAGTTCTTTTATAAATGTAGTGACAGATACGTGTATGGTGACTCTGAGCACATTATTAGCCGACTCGCTGGCAACTTCGGGAGATACGATCTGCCAGATCGGGCGATTTAAGGATGCTCTTTACGGAGAAATAAAAACTTCGTTTTATGCAGAATATCAAGTACCTTCTCACTCACTTAATGAGACTACTGACTATCAGTTTGACTCTATCACGTTCAAATGGTATACTTCCGGGGATTATCTGGGGGATACGCTGGTCTATCATCGTATTGACTTATATAGTTTATCGCAAGGACTCTCTCTGGAAGATAACGGTTACCTGTTTAATAAGACCAACGTTAGCTATAATCAGAATAATCATCTTGGTTCTGTCTCTATACGTCCTACACCCGGCTATCGGAACGAGTTGCATGAAACGCGCCTGCCTGACGAATGGGGAAAGAAGTGGTTTAATTTAATGCTGGAAGATGATGAATGTATGGAGTCTCAGGAGCGTTTCCGGGCTTTCTTCAAAGGAATAGCTTTTATTCCCGATGAAAACGGGACGTGCATCAACGGCTTTCAGGTGAACGATTCGAGTTTTTGTATTACCCTTTATTATCATGAACTGAAAGAGAAGCCTACGGAACAGACCTTAGTGTTCAATGCCAGCACTTCACTGAACTACACCAAGGTGGAACATGACCGTACTAATACTCCTTTGGAGAATCTCAAGGCAGGAACAGATTATGAACTGCCTTCTTCCGAGAGCGAACATCAGGTGTATCTGCAAGGACTGACTGGTATGTATATCAATGTCGAATTTCCTTATCTGAATAATCTGAATCAGACCGGAAGGCTTGTTTCCATTGAAAGCGCAGTACTCAAGCTATATCCTATCAAAGGTACGTATAACGGAAAGTATCCATTGCCGAAATCGTTGTCTCTCTATACGGCAGACCAGAATAACGCCACTCAGAGTGTCATTACTGATATCTCGGGAAATACCGTGCAAACGGGAAGTTTGGTGGAGGATAATATCTATTATGAAGATACTCACTATTCGTTTGATATCACCTCGTTTATTCAGAATAATCTGGGGACAGCGGGGGAGAGCCGTGAGAAACTGCAAATATTCCTCTCTGACAATGCTTTTTATAATACCGTTCAGGGAGTGGTGCTGGGAGATAGCAAACACCCTGTGAATGACCATGATAATAATGTATCACTCACTATTTATTATAAGACATATACGAAATGAAAAGAAGAGTTTTATCTATCCTTATACTAGGTGCGAACTTATTGAATGTGGCTGCCCAAAATATGACGAGTTCGCCGGTTTCCATGTTCGGACTCGGCGAATTGTCTACCGGAGAAGGCGGAATTTATTCAGGCTTGGGGGGAGTTGGTATTGCATTGCGTGGAGAAAATGTGATTAATGATGCCAATCCGGCTTCTTTAACGGGATTATTGCCGCAGTATTTCTTTTTCGATTTGGGTGTCAGCGGGTCTTATCTGAAATATTCACAGTCAGGAGCGAGCAATCATTCTCTTAATGGCAATCTTAATAATTTGGCTGTTGGATTCCGTATAGCTCCCCGTTGGTATGGAGCTATTTTTATGGCTCCTGTCAGTAGTGTAGGGTATGCCATATCGCTTGATCAGGATGTGGCGGGTACGGACGGAAGTACGGTGACTTCACTTTTTCAAGGTGAGGGAGGGGTATCCAAAATGGGCATCAGTGTTGCGCACGAACTGTGGAAAGGGCTTTCACTGGGTACAAACTTTTCTTATGTGGGAGGAAGTATTTCACAAACAGAAACTCAAGGGAGTGCAACAGAAAGTAATAGTTCGCATAAACATACGATTTATGCCGATTTCGGATTACAGTATACCTATAAGCTGGATCATTACCGTTCGGTGGTGGCAGGAGTCGTATATGGATATTCTCAAGACTTGATGCAGGATAATGATCATGCGGTGAGCAGTAGCAGTTCCAGCGGAAACATTGAAGAAAAAGGAAAAAAGTATCGCACTTGTTTGCCGCAGTTTATCGGCTTCGGAGCGTCTTATACTACGTTGCGCTGGATGGCTTCCATCGACTATAAATTTGTTGACTGGAGCCGGCTGGAGTCTTCGCATTCCAGTATAAGTTTTCGTAATCAACATCGTTTGATGCTGGGAGGCAGCTATACATTGGGAAATCCTTATAGTAAACCGGTACGTTTATTGCTAGGAGCAGGTATGGGAAATTCATATATTTCAGTGCATGATAAGACGACAACGAATTATTATCTGAGTACCGGACTTAATTTTGAGTTTCGTAGCCGCAGTACGCTTTCTTTAGGAGTGAAATATACAGATCAACTGAAGGTGACTTCGGGGAGATTTAAAGAGCAGAAACTTTCTTTTTTTCTGAATCTGACTTTCTCGGAAAAGACTTATAAGGCAAAATTGAAGTAACTGGCAGGGTGCTTTCTTTATCTGGCGGGTAGGGAGAGCATTTATAATATAGAAAAGGGTACCCTCAGCGGTACCCTTTTCTATTATTTATTGCCTTTCGGTGTCACTACATAGTCTTCTTTTATAAACTCATCATAAACCCGTTTAGGATGATCGAATGCTGCGGTTCCATTCCTCTGTTCATTGAAGTTTTCCCGGCGGAATTGTTTCAGCTTCAGGTTGTCTTCGGCATATTCTCTTAACTTCTTATGTTCACGTCCATAGAGTGAACTTTCAGTAACATCAGAATCAAGCAGGCTTTCTTTAGGAGTAATAGTGGGCAGGAGCACTTGTTCCAATAGTCCACGATAGGCACCGTTATATTCGCACCAGACAAGATCGTTGGCAACGAATATACGATAGAAGTACTTTGACCATGCGGTTTTAATTTCGATGGATTGAGCGTAAATCTCAATCGTTGCTTCTGAACCATACGCTTGGTCTCGGATCACGACGGTCGTCCGACCGCTGATTTCTTCCTTCACGGAAGTTTGCCATTTGTCGGAATGCAGGATTTCCTCAATGAGTTCCGGCAACTTTTCTTTAATTTCAAACTGTATTCTCATGGTGCTTGCCTGCGGGCAGGACTTTTTTTGAATTTCCTACTTAAAACAATTAAGCTAGCCTAAAGTTACATAGATTGAAGCAAAAAAACAAGATTTTGTTTGAATATTTACTATTTTTGCCAAACTATCTGCCTTTTTCGTTTGTTTTTATTATAATTATGCAACAAATAGCAAAAAAACAAGTTTATGCAGAATAAAGCCCGGAAGAATTACATCATTTATGTACTTATGCTCCTTCTGTTTGGAGGGTTGATTTATGTCGCTATTGAAGAGGGCGACAGGTTTTCACATCACGCTGCGAATACGTTAAACACGGTACAAGACGGGCCTTTTGCCATGTTTCTACAATTTATGCAAGATAATCTGCATCATCCGCTGACTACGTTACTTATTCAGATTATTGCCGTGTTGTTGATGGTGCGTCTTTTCGGCTATTTGTTTAGTCTTATCGGGCAGCCGGGAGTGATTGGAGAAATCGTAGCCGGTATTGTCTTGGGGCCTTCTGTTTTGGGACTTTTTTTCCCGGAAGCTTTTCATTTCCTGTTCCCTGTCCATTCACTGACCAATCTTGAATTGCTGAGTCAGGTCGGGCTGATCCTTTTCATGTTCGTTATCGGTATGGAACTGGACTTTAGTGTGCTGAAAAATAAGATAAATGAAACGCTGGTGATCAGTCATGCCGGTATTTTAGTACCTTTCTTTCTGGGTATCCTGTCTTCTTATTGGATTTACGAAACGTATGCCGCCGATCATACTCCCTTTCTGCCTTTTGCCTTGTTTATAGGCATTTCCATGAGTATTACCGCTTTCCCCGTGCTGGCGCGTATCATTCAGGAACGAAATATGACCAAAACTCCTTTGGGGACTCTTGCGATTGCTTCTGCTGCCAATGATGATGTGACTGCCTGGTGTTTGCTGGCTGTTGTTATTGCTATTTCAAAGGCGGGTAGCTTTGCCAGTGCTCTCTATTCTGTGGGATTGGCTATGGCGTATATTGCAGTCATGTTTTTGGTTGTGCGTCCGTTTCTGAAAAAGGTGGGAGAGGTGTATGCCAATAAGGAGGCGATCAATAAAACGTTTGTGGCATTTATCCTGTTGATTCTGATCATTTCTTCCTGTCTGACAGAGATTATCGGTATTCATGCTTTGTTCGGAGCGTTCATGGCAGGAGTGGTGATGCCGTCGAATCTGGGTTTCCGAAAAGTGATGATGGAAAAGGTGGAAGACATTTCTTTGGTTTTCTTCCTGCCGTTATTCTTTGCTTTCACAGGTTTGCGTACGGAGATAGGTCTGATCAACAGTCCGGAGTTATGGATGGTGTGTTTGTTGCTGGTGACAGTGGCCATAGTCGGTAAGCTCGGTGGCTGTGCCATAGCTGCCCGTCTGGTAGGTGAGTCATGGAAGGATAGTCTGACAGTGGGTACCTTAATGAATACGCGCGGATTGATGGAGTTGGTGGCATTGAATATTGGTTACGAAATGGGAGTTCTTCCCCCGTCTATTTTCGTAATTTTGGTCATTATGGCGCTAGTTACAACCTTTATGACCACTCCGCTGCTACATTTAGTCGAACGTTTCTTTGTACATCGGGAAGAAAAGTTATCTTTGAAGCGCAAACTTATATTTTGCTTTGGTCGTCCGGAGTCCGGGCGCAGTCTGCTTTCCATTTATGATTTGTTGTTCGGGAAGCAGTTGAAGAAAGAACATGTGATTGCAGCGCATTATACAGTGGGTACGGATTTGAATCCGTTGGATGCACAGCATTATGAAAGCGAAAGCTTTGCTTTACTTAATCAAAGAGCTGTCGAACTGAATATTCAGGTAGACAATCACTATCGGGTGACGGATAAGCTGGTACAGGAAATGATTCATTTTATTCGCAAAGAGCATCCTGATATGTTGCTTTTAGGAGCCGGTAGCCATTACCGTCCCGAAATGCCGGGAACTCCGGGAGCTATTTTATGGCTGACGCTCTTCCGTGATAAGATTGACGACATAATGGAACAGGTGAAATGTCCTGTTGCCGTATTTGTGAATCGTAGTTATCGGGAAGGAGCACTGGTTAGTTTTGTTCTGGGAGGAATGATTGATGTATTCCTGCTTTCGTATCTGAATATAATGTTGCAAAACGGTCATTCGGTGCGCCTTTTCCTTTTTGAAACGGACGATGAAGAGTTTCATCAGTGCATAGATGACTTGTTGGCTCATTATGCTGATCAGATAGTAGTGGTGTGGTTTGCAGGAGTGGAAGAATTAGTAACCAAAGAGAAAGATGGATTGCTGGTAATGAGCCATCTTTCCTATACAAAATTATCCGAGGATGAGCTTGTGATGCGGGAATTGTCATCGTTGCTGGTTATTCGTCGGAATAAGAATAAGGGAGAAAAAAATGAAAGACTTGAAATTGGATGAGCATACAGGTTTAGTACTTGAAGGAGGCGGAATGCGGGGAGTATTCACTTGTGGGGTACTTGACTATTTAATGGATCATGATATTCGTTTTCCTTATGTGATCGGGGTATCGGCAGGAGCCTGTAACGGCTTGTCGTATGCATCCCGTCAGCGTGGTCGTGCCAAGTTCAGTAATATTGACCTGCTGGAGAAATACAATTATATCGGCCTGAAGCATCTGCTCAGGAAGCGTAACATTCTCGACTTTGATTTACTTTTCAACGAATTTCCCGAACATATTCTTCCTTATGATTATGATACATACTTTGCTTCTCCCGAACGTTTCGTGATGGTAACCACGAATTGTATGACAGGAGAAGCCAACTATTTTGAAGAGAAACGGGATAAAAGCCGTGTGATTGATATTGTCCGGGCATCCAGTAGCCTGCCTTTTGTTTGTCCTGTCACTTATGTGGATGGTGTTCCGATGCTTGATGGGGGCATTGTAGACTCTATTCCCTTGCAGAGAGCTATTGCGGACGGTTACACCCGTAATGTGGTTGTACTTACCCGTAATCGCGGTTACCGGAAAGACACGAAAGATATCCGTATTCCATCCTTTGTCTACCGGAAATATCCGAAGTTGCGTGAGGCATTGAGTCGTCGGTGTGCAGTTTACAATGAACAGCTGGAAATGGTGGAACAGATGGAAGATGAAGGAAAGATCATCGTCATCCGTCCGCAGAAACCGGTGATGGTGGACCGGATTGAACGGGATGTACAGAAACTGACGGGATTTTATGAGGAAGGATACGATTGCGCAAGAAATCTGTTCGAATTTTAAGTAAATAATGTGAATCAGCAGTTGAACCAAAACTGCACAGGAATGAACTAAACAGTAGTACACAATAGTAACGGGGCTGACTAAAAAGTCTCTCCTTGATATTTTCTTTGTTCTCCTTCTTATGTGC
>OODP01000778.1_pt1 | contig 24430 bp, 29 predicted proteins | sample 1671011 | NCBI WGS metagenome assembly OODP01 (sample SAMN06348113, study PRJEB24527) | human gut metagenome | biome: human gut; feature: ankylosing spondylitis patient; material: feces | host: Homo sapiens | place: China | collected 2015-10
TTAACAAAAAGATTGGCTGTCCGTGATGGATAGCCTTTTTTTATTGCCATATATGAAAAAAATGTAGATAAATTGCTGATTATTACATTATTGACTAATATGTGGTTAATCGGGTGAATAGCCGAAATAAACAAAAATAGCGGGTAACCTCTATTCTTATGTAGGCTGTTATGTAGGCAAAAATAAGCCTACATGAGTACACATAAAACCCAATTAATATGTATTCAATCAACATTAAAGGGAAAGTGACCCCGAAAGACAAAAAACTGGTGAAATTGGAAATAATTTTCTTCCAAACTGGGTACAACAGAGTTTCTAAAGTCCTAAATATTACTGGCCCTATCAAGGACTGGGATAATGCCTCTCAATCATTTATTTCCAAATCAAGTGATGCTATCAAAAAGAATAAAATACTTCTTGATCTAAAATTAAAGTATCAGAAGATTGCAGAAGAATGGGAAGAGGAAGGACGTAAGTGGAGTCCTGCTGAACTGGCACTCAGTCTTGATAAAAAGAAAGAAAAGGAAATCAAAGAAGAGGACCGTTCTCTGTCAGTCTCTCAGATGATCGATTATCTGATTAATAAATTCTCTGAGAAGGAAAAGGAGAAAAACGGCAAGATTGTGAAAAGCTTGGCGAGTGTCAAAGACTATAAAATAATAAAGAAGGCTTTGGAGGAGTTCACACAGAAGAAATACAATAAATCATTATCTGTGTTTTATTTCAGTGACATAACTAAGCAGTTCCTTTTGGACTTCGTTCTGTACACACAGAAAAAAGGGATTGCGAATGGCAATAAAGCCGGCTTGAACCAAAAGCTACGTAAATTGAGAGCCATAGTCAACTATGCCAAAGGACTTAAGATGTATGGCGCAGATCCGGAAGTATTCGGTTGTGTAGAGGATAAGATGAAGTGGCATAAGTTCGAGCCAAAAACCGTTTCCAAGAGAGTTATACAGTTGATAGAGAATGTGGATAGAAGTCTATTCTCTCCTAAAGAGCAATTTCATTTGGATCTGTTTCTTTTCAGTTATTACACAGGAGGTATGGCCAATGTCGATGTCTGTTACTTGACGCACGACCTGATTCAGGGTAATCAGATTATCTATGAACGAATGAAATTCCCCAAAATTGGAAAGCCTTTGTTGATAGAGAAATCAAAACGGATTATTGAAAAGTATAAAGGGCAGTGCATTGACAACTATGTGTTTCCGGTATTTACCCAAAAACACACCACTGAGGCCAAAATGCGTAATAGGGTTATTCAAATCTCAGATAAAGTCAGTAAGACGCTAACTAAAGCTTGTGAGATTTTGAATATAAAGGAAAAGATAACCTGGTATTCTGCACGTGGCACATTCATTTCCTGTATGGTGGATGCAGGCTGTTCTCCGGCCGTTGCAGCGGAACAGGCAGGAAACAGCGTTACGGTAATCTTTAGGCATTACTACAAGCATACTGAAGGCGAAGCCTTATTGACGAAAATGAATTCTGTATTATAAAGCAATTTAAGTTCAATATAAGTTTAGAATATGGTAAACTGAACTTGTCTAATAAAGTTTATAGATACAAATTACCCACGCTACAATTATGCGTAACGTGGGTAAACTGTTAATAAGTCAAGCCAAAATAAATGCAATAAATGTTTGTATCTTTGTGCTATAATATAATGTTTACCGCTTATTCTGTCATATCAAAATCGCTTTCTTCACGAAAATCATTGCATTTTTTTAGCACATTGTCATAAATTTGCATTGCATCACGTTTGCGACACATTTCGCGAAGAGAGCGCAAAGGATAATTGCGATATTTATCCATATTACCCGTTATTGTTTGAGTCAACATAGTAATAGCTTCAGTAAATTTTCCATTGACATAAAAACAATATTCTGCTTGCATTGTATTGTAAATAATTTCCCGATGGCTATCAAATGACTTATGCATTTCATCCATTAAACGAAGTAATGTGTCTCGGTTAGGATGAGCAGAACGTACCATGCAACGGAAATAAGATTCTATATGATAAGTATTCGATGAATTTTTCTTATAACTATGTTCCGCCAAATCCAATGCTTCATCATAATCTCCTAAAGTCATACAGACCATAACCATTTCATGCTCTGCTTTAGATGCATAACTCTCTCCGTCGTACTCTTTTATGTGATCCAATGCATCTTTATAATATTCTTTAGCTTTAGGGTAGTTTTTGGTATGACGGTAGTAAAAACCATTCAAAAAGTAGTACGAATAAAGCGAATCCTCAAAATATTTCACTTCATTAAAAAATCGCCGATCTTTTTTCCGACATAGGGCGCAACATAGCCAATAATTTATACTACGAATTACATCTTCATACGTTTGTCTGTGATATCCTTTGAGAACCCTATCTGCAAGGGAAATTACATTATCGTCGTGCCCCACATAATATTCTTCTGTTATAACCTTGAGCACAAAAGAAGGAATTAGATAACGTTCATCTACCTTTGCTCCACCTCGTCTTAGTAATTCTTTTATGGCGTATAAGCGATATGATATATCTGAAATTTTGTCATCTGTATTTTCCAAGACTTCACTTGTCATTTTACGCAATTTTGTTTTGTATAACTCTGACAATTTGAATTTGACACGCTTTATATAATCAACTATAGCTGGATTTAGACTTACATACTGTTTACCAGAGCCAAAAGATTCAGTAAGTGAATAGTAATGAAATCGTTCAAGTACATCTGCTATGTCTTCTCCACAAATACGGCATAAATAATCGTAACTTATAAACTCAAAGAAAGATAAGAGTATTAAAATTTGGAATGCACGATCGTCTTTTTTCAATTCCGTAACTATAGCTTGATAATTATTATCAAACTTACTGACTAGATGTTGCACAGTTTTCCTTGCTAATGCCATATTGCTTTTGTCAAGTGTGTCAATAGCAAATAAAGCTTGTTCTGGATAACCAGTAAATTGATCTATGAAAAAATTTACATCTTGGGACGGAAGTTCTAATCCTTTTTGAGAAGCATAGGCATTAAGCAATATTCTCATATCCGTAGATTTCAATGGATGAATTTGGATCGTAACAATGTTGGAAAATATCTCACTTAAATCTGGCCGAGGAGTGAAAAGTGAAGCAACATTAAGATGTAAATGAGGTTTTAAAGAATTGTGTTTTATGATATCAAGGAACCATTCTGTGAGTAAACCATCTCCTCTCACAATACATTTATCATCATTGATCACAATGTATTCTTTAATGTCATGTAGTCGATTAAGCAACTGAACAGTTATTAACAGTGCATTATCTTTATCTCTAACCTTATCCAAAAGTTCATCATAACTATAATCTTCCACAATATCGTTTAGTTGAATGGCAAATTCCTGTATGCTGTCTTTGTCATTCATTCTTATTTCTATAAGGTCTGTAGGATCTCCACCAGATATAACTTTGGTAGCAACAAATTCTCGAAGAAGTCTCTTTCTTCCTACATGAGGCAAACCGGATACAATAATGCTTGATTTACAGTATTCAACTTCATTAAAATAAGTTTCTGCAAGAGTGTGCATCTCTTGGTCGCGACCAAAGAACAAATGATTTTGCACTTTTAAAGAAGGAAACTGTTCCCAAACCATACGACGAATTTTCTTCTTAAGCAAACGCGCTAATGAACGAGCGTGCACAAAATGGTCTGTCAGATAAGCTTTTTTAATCCATTTTTTTATATCTGGATGATTTATATCAATCTTTTCATCGATAATAAATGGACAGAAAATGATTTGTTCCTCATCAATCTTTTCACGTACATAGCTAATCTCATGCTTTACCCATTCTGACCGTAATGATTCTTCAGATATAAGATAAACAAAGATATTACACTTGTCAATGGCTGCACGAATCTCCTTCCAAAGTTCTTCTCCACTCTCAAAAGTGTATTTGTCAACAATAACATAATCATAACCAATATATTTGCAAAGTTCTTCAATATATGGCTTCTGCACACTGCTGTGAGATATAAATAGTGTATGATTCATAGATGTTTTTACAATAATATAATTACTAAAATCTTTAGAGAATAGTTTTTAGGCCAAAAGTTCAATTCTGAATTGATCATGTACAAAGACACTTATATTATCTCCAACTTTAACAATTATTTCGCCCAAAAAGATTGTTGACAAATTTACCTATTTTATGATAAGTATTTGTGTTGTTTCACAATAATTAAATCAATCTATGTTAATGAGGTAGTTTTACATAACAAGTCAATGTTAAAGATTCTTTTTTCTGCTATATATGAAAGATTTTCCGTTCCTCTTCATTAAGTGTTAATTACGTGCTATCTTGCTGTATGCCTTCACTTTTCCAACCGTCAAAATGCTTGTTTCTTTTGGTATATCTTCTTATAATTGCACCTAAAAAACAGATGTTAGACAATGGAAGAAGAAAATATTTTTGATGAATTAGATATGCTGGATATACTGGTTGAAGGAAACGTGGACGTGCTTGATGCGTTCATCCAGCGATATGGTATCAACTCCATTAATGAAGACAACCGAGGTATTCTGAGTATTTGTATTTTGGAAGGACGGACAGACTTAGCTATGCACTTGATAAATGAAACAGAGATTAATCTTAACCAAGCCGACCGCAACGGATACACTCCCCTACATTTTGCTGTCCAGGAGAATAATTATAGTGTTGTTGAAGCATTGTTACGGAAGAATGCAGTGATAGACCCAATAGATAAATTCGGAAATACGCCACTGTATAAATGTGTAACAGAGAAAGTTAATATCAATATCACAAATGTACTATTAGAGTATGGGGCAAATGTTACTATAAAAAACATCTTTGGTTATAGTCCGATGGCTGTGATACAAAAATCATTGCCGGAACTACGAGTTTGTCTGAAAAATGAAGAATAATGCTATTGAATACAAAATAAATCTCTATTTTTGCATATATAATTGATAAAATAGAAAGCGTAGAAATAGATAGTAAGAGGAAATAAGGAGATTAAATAATAATATGCGTTTAGCTATAATATTCTAACGATCCAAAACGGCCAATTTTAGATACGTCAATATAGGGTATAAGTTAGACGTTCACGATTTGCGTGGACGTAACTTATCATTGACGTGGGGCTTGGCCGTTCCTGGATTGAGATGGGTTAATGTTCCACGCATTTTATTTAAAACCGTTTGCTGAAACAGCAAGCACAATAAAGTATAAACATGAAAAAAGACAAGGAAAAGATGCCAACTCCTACCACCACACAGGAGCAAATTGCACAGGCTAATGAAATGGTTAATGCAATGGCAGAAGCAGGTGTGATAATAGCAGAAGAGGGTGCCGAGGGAGAAAAATTAGTTGAAGTGACTCTTGCTGGCGGAGTAAAAGTGATTTGTGAGTTGGATGAGAATAACAGAGTTAAAAATAACTGGGATATTAGCATGTAGTCTGATATCCCAGTTTTTGCAATAACTAAGTTAACCACGGATTTTTATATGGGTCATAACTTGTCTGGAAAGTGGATAGTTGCCAATCCATCACCGGTTTTTTATCATCAGATAACTTTCTCGGAATTTGTGGATTTAGTTTCAGTTTAGCCGCATCCGACAACCATTTCATCGAGCTTTCACAATCCTTGATGCGCACAATCGAGACATTGTTTGGTGCTATCAACTTTGTAAGTTCGTACATAGCCAACCTGACCATATGTTTTTTCAGATTGAAATTACGAGGGTCATTCGGGGAAAGGTTTCTACCTATCTCCGGTATATCCGCATTGGGGTCCAGTTCCGGATAAAATACCTTGTTATCCAACACTACATATTCGTGCCCATTTAGTTCGTATTCGTTGTAGTCCGGGTCGTAATCGGCGATAGCACCCCAGCAGGCTGATTCCAACGGAGTCTGATTGTTGTCGAACCTTTCCTGGGACATGAGAGTATAAAATCCACTTTCGAAAAGCACTACATCCCACAGGTTGTATTCTACGGGTTGCCATTCTTCATAAAAAGCTTCCAACCAGCCTGTGACCATCGGAATACGTATATCACTGAATTTATAACCGTTTTCATGCAGGCATATATAGGTAGTCTCGTTGCAGGTTACAATATCCCCTTTGTAGTAGGTCTCAAATTGAGAATAAGGCTTGATATTGTCCGTTTCCTGTCTGGTGTATTCCTCCCAGTATTCAAAGGGCGCAGGAGCCTTATATCCGCTGATGGCGCGGATGACTTCGCATATCCGTCCTTCGTGATATATATGCACTCCTACAGGATAAGTGATTTTCCGGTCATAGTCGGCGATGTATTTCCCTTTGTGTAGTTCCTGTTCTACCTCGTAGTTTTCACTCAGGTATTCTACAAGGCTCATTTCTGCGCTTTCTTCCGCTTGAATGAACCTGTCACCATTTCCTCTCGTCATCTGGGACAACGCATCGGCTGTTACGACTCCCAGGTAGTCATCATTATTTAAAAAGCGTCTATACATAGTTTCTAATAATTAAATCCTTCGTTTATTACTGCGGTGGACAATATGCTCACATTCACATCACCCGATTTAAACTTGTACCAGGCATCCCGGAGATAGTAACAGAGCAGATAGTCCAGACAGTCGGATAAATGCCCGTATCGCTCGTATTTGACCCCTGTTTTGGGGTCTGTAACCTTAGCTTTACTTTTGGTCCCGTCCTCGTTGCGTAACTGGTAGATCAAATCTTCTGTCAAGCGTCTGCAACGGAGGTCTATCATTATCTCCCAGCCACAATAACCGGAGAAAACCTCGTTGATAAAATCACAACGGGTGGATTGAGGAGGTTGTTTTTTCAATAATTTGATTTTGGGTCGCAATATCCCTTTCCCAAAGGTATCCACGATGATTGTATAGTTATTCACACCGTCCTCGTTTGTTGTCGAGCGTTGTAAGCCGCTGGGGTCGCCTGTTACATCAATACCGCCAATGTGCTTGTCCCGATAGAACTTTGTCTTCATCTTACGGGCCAAGGCGGGGGTATTGTTCTCCTTATCCTCCGGCTTGCCCAGAAATTCTTCCAGTATATATACTTTTTTATTCTCGTAATCAATCTGTGCCCCGATAGAAGACATCTGTGGAGCAACATTGAAGTCCCATGATGTAACCAGCGGCCTTGTCGGGTCATAAACGCTTTCTTTCAGGTTCGCTACCAAATGCTTCGCTCCGTCGAACTTATTGTAAACCGCCATTGAGTTTGCTTCCACGAAATCCCAGTTGCCGTAAAGCAACCTTTCCTTCGTTGCCTGATCGCTGATTTTAGTCAAGGCTGCCTCGTAGGTTTGACGGAAGGCTACATCCGGATTGTCAAAGACGCTGAAGGGAACATAAAACTCTCCTTCACGTGTAATGACCTTATCTCCATTCTCGTCCTGTACAAACCTTGACCTTACCCAGTTTGTTGTGGGATTGGTGGTTAACAGCATTTTTGATACTTTGAAAGTTTCGTGTGTTTTCCAACGCAAGCGAGAGAATAATACCTCAATCGCTTTCTGGCTTATTTCCGAGACCTCATCGGTAGCGCATATTGTAGCTTCCATACTTCCGAGCCTTTCAAAGTTCGGATCACTTGGCTGATCGGCTAAATCCAACATAAGAATTACTGAGTCATTCCAGAACCGGAGAGTTCCGGCTACATTATTGATATGATAATTTACATCTTCAACCAGTCCCCAATTTTTGATAATCATGCGTATCGTATTCCAGGTACTTTCTTTCAATGATTTCAGAGTCTTTCGCGCTACAATAGCCCGCACATCCGGAAAACGGATACAACTGCTTACAAGCCAAACGCTTGCCAAATAAGATTTTCCTCCCTTTTTAGTTCATTAAAGTTCGCTATGCTTTAACCGCTTTACGCTGCTACAAGTTTCCATGTAGAACAGACTATATCTTCATCCATTTCTGGAGGCTCTTGTTTCCAATCGCTTGATTGTACTTCCTTTCGGAATAGTCGTTGAACCACGCCTTTCGGCTCGGCTGCTGATTATCCTTCTAACACGTAGTTAGGACTTCCCAGCAATTAAAGAGCTTGTTTACTATATGTTACCATATAGGCTGGCAGATGGAGTCGTTTACCAGCAGCACCGCCTCCCAGAATGAGTTGCGGTATATTTGAATTGCCACACTTGACGCAGTGAGGTTTATACTTCGGATTGTGGTTGGTGTCGTAGCCTATCAGTCTTTGCTCCACTTCTCCCCCACAAACCGGACATTCCGGTTGAAGTAGTTTCCATAAGTCATATTGTTTTTGGGAAGGGCTAAAGTCGATATTAAGGTTTTTAGGCGCAACGAGTTTTTTACTTGCCATTTTTAATTTCGATTGTGATGTCTTTTTCTTTAGATAGTATAGCGTTCAATTTATCACAGGTAATACGGGAGTCAGTGACTTTACCCTTGATTGTGTTATTTCCACAGATCAGACATCCGGCAGAGGCAGTCTCATCGTTGCCTGAATGGATAAGGATACCGATAAAATGTGGGACATCGTGCAGGTAAGGGAGCACCCGTTTAAACCTTGGACTGTACTCCATAGTCACTTTATAAGTTCCTGCCGGGATTGCCGTTTGGGCATACACCTTACCCGCACATTTGCAGGCGATGCCTTTGGGAGTCTTGGGACAAACAGCGGGAAGTTCTCTTACTGTATCTTCAATAGTGTTGCAGAAGAATTTGCCGTCAATGAATAAATTCCCGATAGTGTATTTGTCACCGAGGAATTTTCTCTTTAGTGCGAGTTTCATACTTTAGATTTATATGTTTACTCTAAAGATTAGGTAGATTTAAAGGTGAAGGGGGTAAATAGGCAAAAAGTTAAAGGTAGAGGAACATGGCAAAAAGTGGCAAAAACCAGCAGAAGGTAACACAGAAGTCATATTCTTTGTTTTGAATAATATTTATCCGGGATGGATATACTATATTTGTGGTATTACATAAAAAATGTTGCAGCAATTAGAGAAATAAAGGCCGGTTTTAATTATAGTGAATAACAAAAAACAGTATTAATATGATAATAATAGAAATATTCCGTTTGCTCCTTCGTCCATTCTTTAAATGGGTATATAAGTATGATTTTGAACACTTGGAGAATACAATTAAGATACATAGGGAAGTACGTGACAGGGACGACAAAGAGATATACGAACTGAAATCAAAGCTGGATGGATTGGGAGAAGAATATGAAGGCGGTCATCAAAGATTATAAGTGGAACAGTCTGGCCTTAACTTCCAAAGACGAGATTGTTGTTATCTCTGGTTATGGTACTGACATGCGCTCCACGGATATTGTATTGACTAATTTGCGTTCACAGTATGGAGTACGCTGCTGTCATTTAGGAGCCACTACAGGTGAAAACGGACATGTTCTGTCTTTATTGAAAAAAGCTGGGGTTGATTATGATATAAACTCTTCAGACATGGTTACGGTTTGTGAGATACAATGTTCGGAAAAGAATAATGGATACGGCAGCACTCTATTATCTTATTTTATAGAACGGGCACGGGAACAACATATCGGAATTGTAGCGGGTTGGCTGAGTCCTGTGTTGCCGGACAGAGACCACCATAAAGATTTGGAGAGGTTCTATAAACGTTTACAGTTTGATGTTTATTTTCTCCCTGAAGGCAATGAAGGTGTTATAATCAGAAAGATAAAATGATGTACGGTGGGCTATCTATTGTTATCTTTGCACCATCATGGCAAAAGGTTACGCCGATGAAAAGTAACCGGAAATTATATTTAATGACTGATATGGAAATAAACAGGATACAGACACTCTTTGATAAGTATAGGGACAATTATAAATTATCCTGTAAACCGGCGACTGAGAGCCAATTGCAAGGGTTCCGAAGAAATTGTATGGATTATGGTGTTCCGGCTGAAATAGTGAGTGAACTTGTGGCGTATTACAAACTTAACAATAACTTCTTCGGATATTTTGAATGTGACAATATATCAATCTTTGAGTGGTGCAAAGAAGGGTGCTTATGGCTTGGGCAAAGGGAGTTATGGACTTTCCGTTGCCTTTTGGAGAAGCATAAATATGCGATTGGCGATGCTTCGGAGGATTCATTTGGTGAGGACTATGAATTTGACACTATAGAAGAAATGCTGCAAGCCTTCCTGTCCGGAGAAAAGATATAAAAAAAGGGACCTAAGTCCCTTTCGTTGTGTTTAATGGTAATTTTTCATCTTCCGCCTCAACTCCCGTAATGTATCACTATAAGACCGCTTTACGATATTGCCGTCATAAACAGCCTTAGCGTAGAACTTGTTGATATGGGGATTATAGAATGGAATACAATGTTTATTATCCCATTTCGGGTCAAGCTGTTCGTGCTCGTAAGGTTCCTGTTCTGCCATCATGCAATGAATTTACTGATTTCTTCGATTTGACGGGCAGCTTTTAGCTTCATGGCTTCCAGTTCGGTGTTGTCATTTGCTAACTTTTGCATTTTTGCCTGGTTCTTGTCAATCTGTGCGGTCATATCCGTCTGGATATTCTTCAGTTTTTCGATGGTCGCTGTAAATACACGGTTTGCACTCTCGATCTTTGTTTGAAATGATTTTCTGAATAACATGAACTTATTTTTTTAGGTTAATGAATTCCGTATATTTGATTTCGACATACGGATTGTCACTTGAAATAGTCTGGTGTATTGCTTTTACTTTCCATCGCCACCAGAGAAAACGGTGTTTGTATTCTATCCAAAAGGCTTGATGCAGATGCACTGGCAAATGGATGTTCCCTTTCAGATGATTATTTTCGATGATACCGTTCAGTTTAATGTATGGCGTATCCATTTTCACTGCCTTAACAATAACTTTCACAGTATCTCTGATAACAGTCGTATCTTTCACTGTAGCATCTACCGGAGCATTGACTTCCACATCGTGCCTTCCGGCTGCTTCCAGATCTTTGATGCACACACCCATTTTCTTGATTGTCGCCGCATCTTCCGCCCGATACTTTTCATATTCATCCAGTGATAGATTGAGAACCTGAATGGTTGATGCCATCATTGCCGAGTCAATCCGGATATGCTCAATATCACTGAGTAATGCCCGGGTGTTGCTTTGGTAAGTGTCCCTTCCCTCTTTCATCCTGCTACCCCAGTTATATAAGGTATATGTTGCTATCCCTAATCCCAAGGTAAGCAGGAGAAGAATTTGATTGAAGCTAATTTTCATCGTCTATGGATTCCTGTGGAATAAACCAATCAACTTCATCCAGATAGGGTTCGGTCAATTCGACCATGTATCCTTTGTTAAGGCGTTCAATGGATGTGAGGTCTTGAACAATAATAGCCTCTTTACCTATTAGCATATTCAGCCGCATCAATGAAAGTGCTTCTGACGGCTTTATTTTTAAAACAGTTCCTATTTTCATAATAAATCATTTTTTGAGATGTAGTTTTAATTATTTGAATAATAAATCATATTCATTTTTTCGTCTCTTTTCCAACGAGCGGACAACTTTGCCCTTATACATTCTAAAGGATAGATACTCTTCCCTGATATTCCTGTCATCCGCTTCCAGTTTCTTCACCAGCTTACTGTGAAGTATCCTGTTTTCTCCCACATTGAACGATAAAACTCCTAAAAGCAGAGAGTCACTGCCGAAATGTCGAAAGACGGCACATTTCTTTTTCAGGTCATCGTGAAGCAGGGAGTCGGCAAACTTTTCTGATATATCAGGGCCGAAAGTATCCGTCGGCAATAGCCGGTGGCCATATCCGACATACGGATGATCACGTGCATGATGCCATCCTTCATACTTTTTAATCAGTCGGACAGCATTCTCGAATAAATCCGGTTCCACTTTCTCACAAACCGGTAAATAGTCTTTCACTATCTGTGACTCCGGCGTGTTTCCTTGCAGGGAGAAAAAGAGACAGGCCACCAATATCCATATTCTCATTTCATGCTTTTTAATAACTCCTTGATGTCTGTGCGCATTTCCCGAAGGTCGGTCTGCATATTGATAAATTGTTGCTGGGTGGTTTCGTAAACCACCTTATCCAGTTTAATAGCGTCAATCTTGTCGTATTGGTCTTCTATCTTCATCTCCAGTGTAATACACCTGTTGGTCAGTTCCACAATACGAGTAGTATTGTTGACATGTTGTACATACATGGTGACTACAAAGGAGACTACGATTATCAAAGACCGGAAATTATTCTCAATAAATTCTTTCACTTGCTTCATAGTTATGAGGTTAATATTACAGTAAACGCTTCCGAAACCGCATGTATCATCCTTGCCGCCACCTCGCTATCCTTCAGCCCATAGATGACAAAGAAAATGATGATAAGGATGTACACCAGCCTCTCTGCCGTCCGGCGGCTTATATTAATCTTCATGGGGCTTGTCTGTTGTGGTGGGGACGATTACATTAAATACAACACCATTTTCGCCTTCTATTCTCAGTTTAGCTTCCTGGTTATGTCGGATGGGGTACATTTCCATCAGGGCTTTGGCTGCATTGACGGAAACCGCCCTGAGCGGAGCCGGTGAAAGGTCTATCCCAAATTTGTCCGTGTACTTTGCCGTTGACGTTTCCTCCATGACCGCTTTCAGGGTTTCAGTCACTTGTAGTTTGGTTGCAAGTGTTTCCGTTTCCTGCTGCAGTTCTTCGACAAGTTCCTTTATCCGTGCCAGTATATGCGGTTTAGCCAGCAAACGCCTGGCGGCCATGGATACGTATTTTACTTTCTCGCCGAATACTTCGATGTAGCATTTGTTTGCCTGACCTGCGTACTTGCTGCCACCACAAACATATAGGCTGCAAAATTCGTCCTCGGCTGCGGTCAGTTTGATGTCTTCATTCTTTTCCATTCAATCATTCAGGTAAAAAGAAACCCGGAAGAACTTCCGGGCTTCGTGGATTATTTATTAAAGAATAGGTTTCGCTGCGGTATCAGGGTTTACAAAATCCGCTTTTTCCGTGATTAACAGTTGCTCCATAAGAGCCTGATAGAATACGTCTGCCATGCCGTTTGCATAGGCTTCGGCATCGGCAAGGGAATTAATCAGCTTCATATTGAAACTGATATTGAGATCAAAGCCCGATATGACCGCCATCAGTTCGTTTCCATCGTACCCCACGACACCGTAGTTCATGCGGTCGGACTTTTTGAACGAAACAACTTCTTCACTTTCCTTTGGTATCTGAATATCTTCTGCCATACATCAAATTTTAAAATGAACTCTCGTTTTTTCTTTTTTCTGCACTGCCGCACCGGCACCGCCCGTATTATTGCGCAAACGGTTGGAACATACGACTGCAATGTTCAGAGTTGCTGTTACGTCGGCATCGGCATCGTGGGCGTCATCCAGTTCTATGCCTAACCGTTCGGCGGTCAGTTCCAACTTATAGGATGTAACTGAAGGGTCATGCGCAAATGCCAGTCTTCCCAGGTCTATCGTGTCCAAATACTTGGGTTGGAAATTGCCGTAGAAATCAAATGTTCCGGCAAAGACCTTCTCAAATTCTTTCACCAGCCCGGCATAATTCATTAATTGCTGGAGGAATCCAATATCAAAGGTGATATTTTGCCCGATAATGATAGGCTTCGTCTGCTTGCCTTTGGATAACGTACAGTGTCTGCCAAACTCGATGACATCCGTAGCTATGCCTTTCAAGTCGGCTCCCTGGGATTTGAGCGTATCCATTGTGATAGCTGAGTAGGTCAATGCGGCTTCCTCGTACACCATAGGGATGCCGGATGCTTCCTGCTCCAGTTCGTGTTTGTTCTTCAACACTTTCCGTTTGATGGGGGTGCCGACTTCCTGCTTGTTATAGGGAGCGAAATACTTCACATACCGGTCTATCACTTCCCAGGTATCAAACCGGACGCCTTGCATGGCAAGCTGGGTACAGGCGTTCTTTGTACAATCCAGTCCGGACGTTTCAAAGTCCAGGACGACTCCCGTATATATCCTTGGTTCTGCTTTGGGTGCTGCCATGCTTATATTTTTTTAAATTCACGGATAATGCTTTCTTCAAACTCCTGCAATGTGCCGTTATTGAAGATAATGGCATCGAAGTAGTTTTCGGTCAGTGTTCTTCTGTCTCTGTCACGCTGAATGCGCTCTGGAGCAATTCCCCGACTGAGCAATACCTCCGGGCTGCATTTCACCGCTATGGCAATTACTGTGTAGCGGTCACTATACTTCCGGGTTAGTACTTCCAGTCCTTCTTCGTCGATGACGTAGCTGCACAATCCGGTTGCGGGCACCTGCATGTGCAGGGCGAAATACTCATGCCCTCCGAAACGGGTGTAAGCCAGCATCTCTTCTTTTGCCGGTAACTGGTCTTTCGTGATAAAATAATGGTCTTCACCTTCAATCTCTCCCTGACGGACAGGTCTTGTCGTGTAAGAAACTACCGTAGGGACATTCAATTCATTTTTCAGGTACTTCGTCAGATAGGTTTTGCCTGAACCCGAAGCCCCGATAATGGCAATGATGATTGGTTTCACGTTTAAATGTTATACATTGAATAATAGCGATGTTTTATAATTCTGTAAACTGTTTACACCTGCATATTCGCTATACTTGACTATACAGGTGGTGATAATCATTTTATCCTTTAAGTTGCTGATGTCACTTTTGTGGATGGCGTAGAAGTCATTCCAGATGACCAGCTCCATAAGATCATTGTTTTGCTGCAATTTCATCTTGCAGAACTTCTTTTTTTCTCCAGTAGTCCTGTCCTTATATGAAATCTCACTGAGTTCCGCCACCGTAGCGCAAACGGCGATGCGTTTGCCTTCGTTGTCTGGCGATAAAGCGTCCCGGAGCGACATATAGGAGGCTTTGCCTCGTATTTTGTCCTTGGCATCCGAGTTGTCATAGATGCGGCGGTAGTCAACTGAACCGATGCCAGAGATAGCTACCTGTTGCATCTGCCAGAAATAATGCTTGTCCGTGAGATCGGCTGGAAAGTCCGTGTCCGAGAGTTTGAAGCCCAGTTCCTTTGCTGCACGTTCCAAAAGAGAATACCTTTCCACTACCGCTTTTACGTTTTCAATACGGTCAAAGCACCCGGTCATTATCAAGTTGCGGATATGGAGTGCGTTAACCGGGACGCGAGTTGCTTCCTGTTCGTTATCGGGGTCATCCCAGTACTGGTACTTTTTCAACTTGTACCGGAAAATGCGATGGATGAAATTCTCTATCGAGGTGAAGGGACCGTTTTTCTCCCTTTCGGCAATGATGTATTCTACGGATTTACCACCTAACATTTTGATTCTTGATAAAGACCAGAATATTTCGTCCGTCTCATAATCGGTAAAGAACTTGATACCGGATACGTTCACATCAGGTGGTACGATCTTTGCCGTGGAACATTGTTCCATTTCCGACATGATGGCAGGGATTTCCTTATCGTCCGCCCACTGGAGGGCCACCGTATAAAATGCCGTTGGATAATTAGCTTTAAGCCATGCACCGACATAGGCTGTGATTGAGTAAGCTGTAGCATGGCTGTTACAAGTCACAACTCCATTACATGTGACAAATGTATGATAAGGCGCTTCCATTTCAATATCATACACCTCTTCGTCCCCAATATACTCAACAGACTGAACCGTCCTGAGAGCCGTGCCTAATCCACGTTCTCCCATTTTTACTCTACCCATACGATAATGTTCCTTTTTATGACATGACGAACACAGGGTTTGAAGATTGCTGAATTTTTCGCCACATTCTCCATGATGTCCGTTCACATGATGAATTTCCAAACGATTATTCACAGAACCGCATTGTTCACAATGATCTGCCATCAGGTTTTTCCGGTAGTATTGGAGTCGGGCATATTCACTGTCCGGCTTATGCGTAAATCCCATCTGCCCTTTTGTTGAATTCAGTGTGTAATTGGTGACCTTTTCATTATTATGATACCATATATCATTCATCTCCCCTTTATTTGTAAAACGGTAGCTGGTGTCCTTTTTGATATGTCCAATGTTAACATACATCCGGTCTGTTCCGGCAACAAGTTCATCTGTTCTTTTCTTTCCTCTAAAAACCGGATGGGTGTGGTTTCCGGTTACATCCAGCGTCTTTCCGTCTTCCAGCGTAATCCTGTAAAGAGGGCGTTTACCCATATAGCGTATATCAACTATCCAATTCTTAACCAACCGTTTGTGTTCATTCAAAGAGAAAGCGTTTCCGTAGCCTTTTTGCCTGTACTTATTATACAAATGTATATGCCCTGTCATGGCTGCGTACTCCTTGTCATGCATAATCCGGTACATTTCACCTATTGTGGGTTGGAATCTCCCGCTATGACACCGGTAGAAGCTTTCTTTCCCACTTATGCACTTGTTGAACAGGTAAGAGCCACCGGACTCAATCATATCCCAAATCCTTACAGCATCTTCATCGGGGCAACCGTTTTTGCTTGCCCCTTCCATGAACTTGTCTTTCATGGCATGAATTTTATCTGTTTTCTTCTTTGAAATATACTTGACTAAATTGACTCCTTCGCCCAAAGAGAAACCGCCTACTTCGCGGGCCATCTGTGCAAGATTCTCCTGATAAACCAATTGCCCGAAAGTGGTATGGAGCGCATTATACGTTCCCCAGAGATATACGGGAGCCACATCGCCACGTTTGCAGTCGAGGTATTTTTCCAATGAGCCGGACTCCAGGGTAGCGGGACGATATAACGCATTCGCCGCTATCAGGTCGTTGATATTGTCCGGTTTCAAATCCATCAGGAACTTGGTCATGCCTTTTGAACTGAACTGGAAAATGTTCTGGCTGAACCCTTTTGCAAACAGTTCGTAAGTCTTTTTATCATCCAATCTGCTATGGACAAGTTTCTCAAATGAAATATCCGGGTGATAAATCCGGTTGCATTCATCAATGACGGCTTGTATTTTGGATAGTTCTTTGATTCCCAGGCAGTCATTCTTTAACAATCCGGTGTCATCTATCGAATACCCGTCCAACTCTGAAACGAGAATGTCATCGACCTTTTTTATAGGAGTATAATCAAAGCATTCCATATCCTTCCCGTCATTGGTATCAGGGGTCACGATGATTGCTGAAGCGTGAACCGATGCCGAACGCGGTTGCCCCATGATGCTCCGGATGTCTTCGATAGCTTCCGGGTAGTCCTGTATGAACTTGTTCACTTTTTTGTTCGTTGCCGCCAGCTTGAACAGGTCCGTCCAGGTCATGTTGTCATCCTCAAAAATAGCGGTGATATAGTTAACCAGGCTGACATTTACCTTATAGACACGGCATACATCTTTCAGTACGGCTTTCAGTTTCATCGTTGAATAAGTGCCAGCAGAGAACACTCTCTGTCTGCCGTTCAAATTGTACCGGCGTTCCAGATACTCCTTGACTTCCTGGCGGCGGTCACTTTGGAAGTCGCAATCCACGTCAGGCATACTGCCACCGTCCCCCTGCCTGAAGCCGTCACCGACAAAACAGTCCATTACCTTTCCCGGTGTGCTTACCTGTTTTTCCTGAATATCTTCAACAATCATACACTGCTTCGTTTAATGTGAAAACAATATCCCTGTTGTCAAAAATAAGTTTGTCCCCCAATTGCAGTTCATCCGCATACAAGACTATCTCGGCACCTTGCCTACAGACAAGCAGTTTCGCATCCCTGTCAAAAAGAAAAGTATTCCCATCCGCAGACTTCACCTGTATAAAATGGTTGGATTCGATGTTTCCGGCAATTACAGTGACCTTTCCAGGCTGCAATCCTGCACGTTCAGGCAAAAGGAAACGCTCGAACAACAACCCGTATTTAATGGGGTCAATCATGGTAATTCCCAAAAGGTAAAGTACAAGACTACCTCCGGCACTTCCTCTGCCGCAACCGACCAGAATGCCATTTGCCCGTGCCCAGTTTACCGTATCATACTGTACCAACATATAATCCAAATTGTTTGTAGATTCGAGGATATATATTTCATAATCCAGACGTTTGCGGTATTCTTCTTCATACTTCACAGGAACCAGTTTCTTGAACCCTTGTTCCAGTAGCGCAAGAAACATCTGGTGCCTGTCGCCGTATCTTTGCTTTTCTTCTGCCGTCATATCATACTGGGGCATGAAGTTCCGGTCTGTCTCGTAACATACTACTGCTTTGGATGCTATCTCCACCGTATGCCGACACATGCGTCTGAACAGGATATCCACGTTCCATTTTGTTTCATCGAAGATTGCCCGGAACATGGCATAAAGTTCGTCTGTATCCTTGAAATACTGCTCGTCACTCTGTTCATGGGCGGCTCCGGAGGCGATTTTGTTCAGAATGATTTTATTTCGGGCATCGTCCTTGTCCAAATAGTAGTTGTCACAAATCAGTATAGGTTCAATCAAAAAGCTGTCTGCTTCGGGGACATAGAAGTTATTGAAGAAGAACTGGGCGGCTTTCAGTACCTCAACGTCGATACGTTCCGCTTTGTATTCCGTTACGTCGAACTGATAGTACACTTTGTCGAATGCCTTTTCGAGCAGGGCGACAAGGTGCGGGTTCTGCTGCATCCAGTAAGCCGAGAGTTTTCCCAGTACCAGTACGTTTCCTTCGGAATGGCTGAGTAACCCGGGAAGGGTGATGGTCTGTGTGTCGCTGTCAACCATGATTTCTTTCTGTATGCGCAGCAGGTTTCTGAGTCCTTGTTGGGACTGGCAATATACTTTCATATCGACCTTTTCTTCCAGATGCTCCAAAGTGAACGAATACCCGAAAATATGCTGAATACCGGCTTTGGCACATTCTTTCTGTAGGTTCAGTGTTGCGGCCATTGTGTTGCGGTCACAAATGCCTAAAGCTTTTTGACCAAGGTATCGGGCCTTTCTTACCCAGAGCGCAAGATCACCCGAACCGTTCAACAATTCGTAGGGGGTATGAATACCCAGATTCACAAATTCAACATTCATTAGAGGAACTTGCCGCTGTCCTACATATTTCAGGATATTGAACTTGAATTTCTCGCGGAGGTCGTAATAGTAATAGTTGCGTCCAAACTTGAATGCTATATAATAAATACCTTCCTCAATCAGCACTTCGGGACTTTCCATCAGGTTGAATTGCAGGTTTCCTTCCTGCCCCTTAAAAATGGACTGCACACCGGAAAGGTCTGCCAGGAACATACTGCCGAACCCTTCGATTTCTACTACTTCGTCATCTACTTGCTTAAAAGATATTTTGTTGGCATTCAGCCAGTTTCTTAATTCTTCCATTTATTTTTCTTGAACTTTTGTTAGTTTATACTGGAGCGGCGTTTTCAGCCGCTCTTTAAAAATGTGATATATTTCGCTAAAACTCAGGTCTTCCCAGTCTTTTGAAGCATCCGGAATGTCCGCGACAAATACATCAAAATAGGGATTTAGAAGGTCTGCCGCTTTCCGGATAGCTTCCACCGCATCGCCGTCATATCCCAAGACAACCGTCCGGACACCCTTGCTTTGCAGTTTATAGATTTGTATCCTTGAAATCTTCTTCCCGAACGTAGCGACTATGGCAATCCGGGGATTGTCGTACAAGTCCAGCTTACGGGTCAGGGCGATAACATCAAAAATACCTTCCACCAGCACGACCGTATCCGTTTCGTCCTCAATGACGGCATCGTAATTGTAGAGGAGCTTTACAAAGTCATTCTCCACCGAATTGCGGAAACGCATAATCCGGTAGCCGCCTTTTCGTTTCACCCGGCTGTTATGCCGGTCTATTTCGTCTTTCGATAATGTGTGGCGTGCTACATAGCCAACTGTGTCCCCTGCATCCATAATCGGGAAAATGACATACGGGTCATAGCGGAAATTCAGCCGTCCGGTGGTGCCGACCGGAAAATATTCGTAGTCATCATATACAAAGCCCCTGGCTTTTAAATACGGATGTGAGAACGTGCGTTTGTAGAAGTCCGGTAACTCTACGATGTCGAGCGAATCGTCTATCTCTTCCTCTTTGTCAAGGGGAAATAACAGTGTACTCTCCAGCTTGGCATCCAGGTCGGCGGTGGGTGCAACAAACAGATCGGAACGTCCGATTTCAGCAAGCAGTTGTTCCAAAGTATAAGTGGAACGTCCACAACTGAAACAATGGGACATGAACGGTTTCTTGCGCTCTGTCTCTTTGCCGATATACACGCCGAACTTCCCTTCTTTTCCGCAAAAGGGGCATCGGGAAATAAGGTTCTTCCCGGCTCCGTCCAGCTTGGCACCGATTTCCCGACCGATTTCCCGTATCAGATAATCCCTGTCTGCTTTTGTTAGTGCCATGTCCCTGCCTATCTTCTTAAATTCAATGTACGTGCCACATCTAAAAAGACTTCGTTATCATAGTCCGTGGCGATGCGGAACGTATCTCCTTTTTTGAAGAAACGGGCCTTCGCAATGTGCAGGCGCATGATGTCCTCTTTCCGTTCTGCCGATGATTGGTTCAAGGAAATAAGATGTGTACAGGGGCGTGCGAGTCCTTTGGCTTCGCTGCAATTATACTCTGTAAGCACATTCTTCTCGTCATCCAGCCACTCCCTGTTTTCAATTGTCGCCTGGTAGGTGACTATCATCCAGACTTTTTCATCAGCCGCCAAATCTTTGAGATCATTCGCTACGGCAATACGCTTGCTACGTTCGTGCTCCGCATTCCACATCTTGCGGCTTGCATCCGTGAGCAGGTCCATAGAGTCGATAATCACTATATCGGGCGAACGGTTATTGAGCTTGCGGTACTCCGCAATGCCGTTCTTAATATCCAATGTGGACACCCTGGAATTAAAGCGGGGAAACGACCTGACGGTGATACTCCCGGCATAACCGGCCACCGTCTTTTCAAAGTGCTTCATTTCCACATCGGAGATTTTACCACGCTCGAAACAGTAGGCGTTCTTACTAATCAAACCTCCGCTATAAGCATCGAGAGCTTCTTCTTCCGACCCTTCCAACTGGAAATGGAGAACGTGCAAGGCTGAATCCACATTTGCCCGGATACCAATATATTTGGCAATGTGCGACTTTCCCACACCGGTACTGGCAAGAAAGCAGGTCAGTTGCCCCCGCAAATTACGTCCACCGTTAAGCTCGTCAATATCCGGAATGTAAAAGCGGGTGACTTGCGGCAAAGTAGAATTCCGGTCATCCAAATCCTTTTGCCTGTTTTGGGCAAACCGCTTGGAAAACGTCTTGGCAACATCCACAAAGGCAGAGGATTTCAAAGTAAAGCCGGATAACCATTCGGCATAGGCTTTCAACATATCCTGCGCTTCGTCCTGTTTGCTTTCATTATAAAGTTTGCCGACTTCGGAATAGACACTTTGCAACCGTACTCCCTTTATATAGCTTTCCAACATGTCAACCATCACTTCCGGGTTATTCCCGTCATCGAACTCCTGGAATGTGTTAATCAGTTCGATGGCATCATAATCTCCCGTAAAGCCCTGTGAAAGCACCGAGTATGATGGCGGTGTCTTATAGGTCTTATAATGGTTTGCAAGCACCTGCTGTACTTTCTGGAATGTCCTGTCCGGCAAATACTCTTTCCGCATGTGCTCCACCAGAATGCCACACACATAGTCATTCCTGATAGCGGTAGCATATAGTTCATACAAAAATTCAACACTTAACGCATTTATCTTTTGTTTCATTCTTCCTTACTAAATTCTTCGAGACGTATCCGGTAAAGCTCCGGGTAACGGCTTCGGGTACGTTCCTTACACAAATCGGCTTTCAGGCAATCACGGCAGGCGGGAGAAAAAGGAGTCCATAACAAGGTCGATACGGCACAGATATAATAGCCGACTTCACTTGACAACATCCGCATCTTGGTTACATCTTCGTAATCCGGATAGATGAATTTGAACAGCGGGTGCTTTTCCCTGTTTTCAATCAGCGAAAGCAGCATGGAGCGTGACAAGGCACATTCCCGAAGCCATTTGTCCTCGTAATATTTCTTTGCCTTGCCGGTTTCCTTGAACCTCTCCAACGCCTTTTTGCCGAACGAATGGGTTATGTTCCATTTGCCTGTGACATAACCCTTGTCGTATCGGCTTGCCGCATACACCTGGCATACACAGTAATCCACTATCCGCTCCCGGCTCAGTTCTGCTGAATGAGCGGTTTCGAGCGAGTCCAGACAGGACGATACAGTCTTTGCAGCGGCCCCGCCTTTCGGGAAAGAGAAGCGGGGCGAAAGCTGTTTCATCAGGGCTGTAAACACCCGGACGGTGCATTTAATCTGTTCTGCTCTCTCCATCACGGGTTACCAGTTTGCGCATTTGCTGTTTAGCAAGAAAAAGCCTGCTCTTTACCGTTTCAATGTTGCGGGTTTTCAAGTTCCCGTTACGATACGAGATTTCTACGATTTCATGCAGTTTGTATCCGGCCTGCTGTAACAATAATGCTTCACGGTAAATCGGTTTTATCTGGCTTAAAGCTCTAAGGATGTCATCATTGTAGAATTGGCTGTAATTATCCATATTCATGCAATTGACTCCCTCTTCACCGTCATCCGGGATGGTATCGCCTATTTCCTGAATGTCTATATCGTCCGACCTGTTGTAGTTCATCCGGCGCAGGTTCATGTCGGCAACCAGTCGTTTGGTCACGATATGGAGCCATGTCTGAATGGATCTTGCAGGGTCATACGTTTCGATATATTTGAAAAAATTAGTGAGAACTTCATTGTAATTATCTGCTATATCCTCTTGTGAGTATGAATAGCGGATACATAGTTTATAAATTAGATTTTTGTGGGGCAGGACGTAGAGGTTAAACAACTCCGTCCTACGTCCGGCAGAGTCTTCTTTTAAGGAAGATGCCTTTGGGTGGTAGGTGTCCACATTGTACAGATTTTAATTACGGGAAAAACTATTATGTAATCTGTCAGCTAATGCGTCAATTAATGATAAGTGATTTGTAGAAAGAATTACGTCACATGATACGGTATTTGCGAATATAATAATGGAACAGGTGGCAGGCATCCGCAGCATTATCGTCGATAGGCGTATATCTGTATTTATCTATACAAGCCTGTACCATATCCGTTTTTCCGGCTTTTCCGTTGCCAGTCGCCCATTTTTTCAATGAGGCAACATTGACAAACTCCGGTTCGGGCAAGTCGAGTTCATCGCATACTTCAAGCAAAATCCCCCTGAATTCGGACAGTTTGCGCATATCTCGAAAATGGTTGTTGACGTTGACGTCTTCTGCGACAATACGGAGGATACCATAGTTTTTAATAAAGGACAATAGGGTGTTCCGAACGTCGAGATGCTGTTTGTTGTCATTACGTTTCTTCGACTCCGTGAAGTTCCACGTGCCGGACTCATGCACGGAGTAATATCCGGTGTGGGTGGCAATATCAAGTGCAAGCACATGTTCTTTACCGATTGGAATAGCATCATTGTTGTTGATTTGATTCATAGTTATATTTTAGATTCTCCATTCTCTTTTGTGACTACCAGTTTGTGCGGATACCCTTCTGCTACGTTCCCATGACTGACAACAAGTGCCGTGATGCCCAAATGGTTCAAGGCTGCAAACATGGATGAAAGTCCGTTCTCGTCCACCGCCTCCAATATTTCGTCCAAAACCAAAAGGTCTAACCCCTTATCCAGTTCACAATTAGCGTTAACCAACTTCTGCATGGCAAGTATGGTTGCTAAATTGGTTCTTGCACATTCGCCTGCGCTTAGTTTTCCAAATGAACCGCAATCCATGCCGTCACGCAGGATGGAAATAGAAATTTTCTCACGCACTTTCCCTGTTTTAAGCACCGTATAGCCCGAAAATTTGAGCCGGAGGTCACTGCCTATATTCTCCAGAAATTCATTTGTAATCGTACCCAGCGCATTAATCTTAGTGTTTGCCAGATAAGTTTTGAACTGTGCAAAATACTGTTCCTGCTCGTCAAGCCTTTGCATACGTTTTTCAATATCCGACTTACGGGTAACAGCGTCGGAGGATTTCTTGCGGTATGTCTTCAGGGACGCTTTCAGGGAACCGGTCAGTTCTGAAACGGATGCTTCGTTCAATTCCTGAATAGTCTCCTCCAGCGTTTCGATTGAACTCTCAGCGGATTTGATTTCATCCTGTAGAGACTTCATTTGCCGCTCTTTCTCCCTGCAAGTAGAATCTATCAAATCGAATGCTTCATCAAATACCCGTTTACACATATTTTGAAGGACGGTCCATAAAGAAGAAATAGAGGCTTTTACTGCATTTTGGTTGGAACGTATCTCTTCCAGTTTATTTGAAGCGGTACGAATTTGCCGGGCCGCTTGCTCCAGTTTGTCGTTCCAGACACTGTTTTCAGCAGACAAAGAGCGTTTATCCGTGCGGATTTGCTGTTCTTCCTTTTCGATGTCACTTACTATTTTCTCACAACCGGCAATCCGGGAAATAACAGCCTCAAAAGCCGCATTCTT
>OODP01000785.1_pt1 | contig 24200 bp, 19 predicted proteins | sample 1671011 | NCBI WGS metagenome assembly OODP01 (sample SAMN06348113, study PRJEB24527) | human gut metagenome | biome: human gut; feature: ankylosing spondylitis patient; material: feces | host: Homo sapiens | place: China | collected 2015-10
TACATTGGTTGTACCAGCATCTGATGTTGTGTTTTCAAAAGTGGCATAAGTAAACAGTATAATTATACCCTCCCCCGAAATTTTCTGTCAATTTCTTCATGCGTATAAAATGCATATTTTATATAGATTCAAATAAAAAAGATAGCTCGCATCTTTGTCGAACTGTCCATTACTTCTTCAGGCTGCGGATAAAAGTCATAAAAATTTCTCTTTCCTTCTCATCCAAGCCATCCCAAATCTCAAGTATTTCTTTTTGCTCTTTTGTCAGATCCAATCTGCTTTCATCGTCGGCATACTCTTCTGATTCAGCATATTTCCCAGAGCCGTCTGCGTTATTCCTGTAAGCTGAGCTAACCTATATTTTGTATATCCTCGCTTCCGGCATAGTTCCGCAATTCTTAACGGAATATACTCTTCCACACACAAGTATATACACCTCTCTTCTAGTCTATGATACCAATATTGTACCTGTTGACCAGAAGATTTATTAGACATTTATTTATTGATTATATACTCTTGTACACAAGACTATTTAAGTAAAAAATATAGCTAGACAGTCCACGATATTCAGTTGTTACATATATTTATGATACTTTCTACGAGGAAATCTGTCAAATACATGTTGTTAAAAAATGATATTATAACTCAAAAAATCCTGATAGATAACTTTATCTATGCAGTTACCTATCAGGATGGGAATTTTATCTTACACCACGATCAGCTCCTCTCTCCGGCTTCTGTTGATATTGTCAGTATAGCAAAATAAGCTTTTGCAATATACATCCATAATAAAAAATTAAATCTTTATAATTCCCATTTTTGAGGAATAACACATAATAAGGCCCAAAAGGGCACTTTCCCTTTTGAGCCTATACACTTTATCAACTAACGTATTTTGCTTTCATTTTTCCATGTCTACACATGACATTTTTCTCTTAAATCGCATCCTATGATAGTTCTTTCATCTTGCTGATATCCTTTGCCTGCATTTTTCTTGAAGTGCTATATGGTGGTACCAGTTTTAAAGACAACCGTCCCTTTCTGATCATATACGTTTCACTGCCATCTTCCGAAGCTCCTTTCAACCAGCAATCATCCGGATACTTCTCAGCAAAGGATCTCAACCGTTTCTGCAAGCTCTGATTGAAGGTATACACATCATAGAATCCGTCATCTTCATTGGTCAGAATAATCGTTTCTTTTTCACACTTTAACCTTCGCATATTCTACCCCCGCTTTCTTTCCATTTCCTGATCCAGGTATTTGGGTATCGGCTTTCCGGACCGGCGAGCAATAGCAATCTGTTTCTGATGGAGTCGCTTGATCACAGATCTTCGTTTCTTAGGTTTATTATCCTGTTGATTTCTGGAAGTCTGTTTGTTGCTGTGGGCATCAGAGATCTTTTCTGGATTCTTCTTCTGATTATTTACCAGACCGTCCACCATATCATAATTGGCTTCGGTACCGGATTCTCTGCTTCGTTCATAAGTGCCGTTCTGGTAGAACTTCTGGTAATGTTCCAGACGGATTTTACCATCTTGTTTTAGCTGTTCGACCGGATTTAGCGTTACCTGCTGTTGGATGTAATCATGAATCTTTTGTTTTGTCTTTTCATCGAATTTCTTACATTCTTCGACAACCATTTTTCCATAGGCATCCAGGATAACACCCTGGGCCTGATCTCGGTATACCTGATGTTCCATCAAATAAAACTGTTTTCCATCAATAATGACGGTGTCTGTTGCAATCCAGTTCCCCTTTTTCCCATCAATCTGATAATTCTCAGTTTCCATAGTGATCAGTGCGCCCGATGTATTGATACGAATGAATCCGGCCAGATACTGTGGATAGTTTTCATCTACATAGTAGCAGCTGATTTCTCCATTCTTGTTCAATACGAGCACGTCACTGACTTCGCATTGATTTTTCGTCCGTTTCCAGATGTCAGCGACTTTTTCATTTTCCTGCATTTCATGAATCGAGATTAATCGGTAATTTTCGACAGTAATCGACACATTCTGCTGTCTTGCCTCTTGATATGGCAGATGCCACAGTGCTTTTCCTGCTGTCTGCTGATCTACTCGGTAGACTGCAAATTGATTAAGCTTCATAGGCATCATCCTCCAAGTTATTCAGATAATAATTCAGATCCAGAGAATAGTAGTATTTATCTTCGATCTGCTGTAATTTTCCAACTGTAGAATTGATGATCTCAATTATTTCATCATTCTCAGAATCACTTTCTTCCTGTTCCAAAACTTCCAAAGCTTCTTTCAGTGTTTGGATTGTTTCTTCCTTTGTGTGCTGCTGGAAGATAGCAGTAATAGTCAGTTCGTTTTCTTCCAGGTTTACATTTCTCATAGGCTCATTTCCCCCCTTTTCTTTTTCGGTATTGGTTTCATCTGTATATTCAGCTCCTTCTCGTTTTTTTCTTCGCTTATATTTTTTTCGTTATCCACTTTCTTATTGGATTCCAGAGGATTTTCCACATTTGGATGTCTTTCTTCCAAGTATTTTTCCACACGACTGATTGCATTTTGCACATAAGAATTCTCTCTAAATCCAGGAATCGAATTCAAAAATTCTTTCTGTATTTTTCCTTCAATCATCAGACTCTGCATTCCTTCATAATCACTTCCGTCTTTCAAATCAAAGCCAACACATTTCAGTCCATGCATACGTTCTGATGGGATTTTCTCATAAGCTTCCAAGGCTTCTGGTAATGTCAGGTCATAATGTACTTCACCCATTACAGGAAATTCAGCACATTCAGCCGCATAAAAGCTGATACATGTAAGATCATTTTCATAATCCACATTTTCTATTTCCGGGACAATATCGAGTATTTTTTCTCTTTGTGCTGCAAAGTCTGGAAGTTCTGCAAATCCAAATCGATCCACGTAATATGCCTGCATATCCCCACCACGGTTTGTAATGATAACATCACTGACCGACATAGAATGTGCTTTATAATCTGCCGGTGGATTATCGTTGAACATAGCGTACAAATCATCCAGCTTTTCATTTTCATGTAATCTGCCAGAATAGACACATTTATAATTGGCCGCATCGATTGTAATGCCATCTTCTTTGACCATTGCCATATTCATAAATAAATGTTGTTTTCCCGGTGTGCCTTCATCCACATGGTAAATCGCATAGCGGTCACCATTCCCTCTGAACATTTCTTCCTCTAGGGTATAATCAAACTTAAATGGATACAAAGCCCGATCAACTCTTTCCGAAATATCCGTTCCTTCTGCAATCGTATCTTCCAGCCAATCTTTGATATCTTCCCATGATTCAAACTGCAAATACCCGGCAATTTCATGTGTCCCATCCGGTGCCAGTACAATATGTCCCGGTTTGCTTTCCCGATAATCATAGCGGTATCCGGCTGCTTCCAGTGCATCTACCAGAATGCCGTATTTTTCATGTAATTCTGTTTTTTGTTTTTCTTCAAGAATGATTTCCAGTTCTTCTGTAAGCTGATCGATCATTTCACCGGCTGTCTTGCGGATCACATCCATAGATGCTTTCATTTCCTTCATTTCCCGGCTGCTGCTCCAACCTGCAATATAAGGAAAACTGTAATCCGATGTATCCAAACCAAAGGAAGAACACACACAGTAAGCAACGGATTCTGCTTCAACCTCTTTTGTCAGACGGTCTTTTTCTACACCCAGGCTTTCCATGATTTCCTTGTCATGCAGTTTAGCATGGGCTGTTTCATGAATAGTAGTCTTTAAGGTCTGACTTTCACTGAGCCCTTTTTTGATCACGATTTCCTTGTCTGCATTGTGATAATATCCATTGGCATTGCCATCGATCTCATCGAATCGAATCGGCACTGGGGATATTTTCTGAATAGCCTGCATGAAAGAATCAAAATCCTGTACAGCTGCAGTCAGTAATTCCGGTGCTAGTGTCTGGATTGGTTCCCCGGATGTCTGAGCAATATCAAAGACGGTAACTGCTTTAAAATGTGGAACTGTAACTTCCACTTTTTCAGTCTTAGGTTTTCCATCAGTTCCCATGATCGGTCGCTGATTTTCATCCAGAACCTCTTTTTCCTTCATTTTCTTATATGGTGCCGGTGCAATGATTGTAATTCCTTTTTCCCCTTTCATGACCTGTCTCCCCATGGACTGCCAGTTTTTGTAACTGGTAACAAGTGTGGCATCCGGTCGTTGCATGGCGATCAGCATTGTATTATTAAAGGAATAATTGTGAAACTTTGCCATGGTTTTAAGAAATTCCTGATAGCGGTTACTTGTAAAAAGTTCTTCCACACCGGATTCCAGTGACTGCATAATGCTGTCCATATCTTTTCCCTGGACCGGCAGTGGAATAGTAGTAGTTTTTTTTTGTTCTGTCATAATACTCCTTTCCAAAAACGCCCTACGACATTGTGCTTATGCCGCAGGGCTTTTTATTAGTTGATGAGATGATTATTTTTTATTAGAGTTCCATATCGTGCTTCTTTGTTTTCGGTTTCTGATCCGGCTGTTCTTTTCCAACTTTCTCTGTTTTTGCAACCTGCGCTTCTTTTTCTTTCTGACGTTCTGTGAACCTGTCTGCCTTTTCAAAGACGTGATCCTTTGTGTCAAAGTGATATACATCATTGGTAAGGCGTTCTGCTGGTGCTACCTGAGTGGCATTAACTTCTTTTACCATATCTCTTAACATTTCCGCATCCACTTGACCGTCATCCGGCAAGATCAGCATTTGATGGATGGATGATGGCAAAATGAAGAAATCATTTCCCAGAAGTTCCCCCATGTTATCCATGAATTCCGGATAAAAGATCACACCGGCTCCATCAATTCTTTCTGTATTCGTAACAACAAAGAATGTCGGCATCTCGCTTGACTCCTGCAATGTTTCTAGCAGCATTTCACGTTCATCTGGTGTCAGCATGAGAATATTTTTCTGATATATTTCATCTATCAGTACACCTATACTTGATACCTCTGGGACCATGACACGCGGTGAACTTTTCATAGCGTCTTCATGAATCTACTCCTGTGTCACTCCATATTCCTTCATCATTTCATTTGTAATCAGCATGGAACTTAATCCATCCTGATTCTTGCCTACTGCCACATGATAGGTAATTGCAAGATCTTCCTTTAACTGGTGTGGCACAATTTCGAGGACTTCCTTATTTGCTTCGGCTGATGACACACGGATAAACAGCTTGTCCTTCACATCTTCATAGTTTAAAATAGCTTTCAGATCAACCTGTATCGGTGCCTCAATAACTATATCTGCAATCTTTCTGCATACAGTTTCCATTGTTACGCCAGGCTGTGCTTTATATGCTTCATACAGCCGGTTAAGATTGATCGTCGGGGTAAGCATCTCACCTTCTTTTCTCACCATCAGTCCCGTATAGGCACGGTTCAGTTTATGACACTCCATCGTTGATACCTCTGCATTCTCATAATCCCTTGGTAAAAAGAGTTTGATATTGTCCTTTACTTCATTTACAAATTCATTAAAATTCATTCTTCGTTTTCTCCTCTAATCTGTTTTCTTATTTCTTTTTGCTTTTGTTTTTTGGTTTCTTTTGTGGAAAGGATAAAGAGAAATTCACCCTTCCGGTTTCATCTGCATCCATATGAAGATCTGCCTCAAAGTACATATTTTTCTTTCTGGAATACAGGTCTTTTACATGCACACTTCCGTTTTTCAGAAGTTCTGCAGCCATCTTTTTATCCATGGTTTTTTCCATGCTCTGCAGATAGCGGTTATCTTTCCAGAGAGCAAAGTGGCAATCGTGGTTGCTGCAATAGAAGTTGGTCTTGCTTTCGTATACCAGGCTGCCGCATACCGGACAGGTTCCAATGCTTTCTCTGGTCTGAAATCTTCTTGTTTCTTCTTCGGAGATCGCATCACATCCATTCAGCATCATGGTGAGCATATTTTTGATCCCAGTCATAAACTGTTCCGGTGCAATTTCTCCATGCTCCATCAAGAGCAGCTGATTTTCCCATTCTGCAGTCATACTTGCAGATTTCAGGAAGTCTGGAAGAATCTCAACAAGGACTTTTCCATCATCTGTTGGAATGATCTGTTTTCCTTTTCGGGTGGCATACTGGGAATAGATCAGTTTTTCGATGATACCGGCTCTTGTTGCCGGAGTTCCTAATCCTTTCTTTTCTGTATCTTCATCGAATTCCTTATTTCCAGCAGTTTCCATTGCCGCAAGGAGCGTATCTTCGCTGTATGGTTTTGGTGGCGATGTAAAATGTTCTGTCTTTTCTGCAGCTACAGCATAGAAAGTCTGTCCCTGGGTTACTTTCGGCATCCTCTCTTTCATTTCCTGATCCGGATCTACGATTGCCATGCGATCCTTATTTTTGAAGCAGTTTTCAAAGAGTTTCCATCCATCCTGCAGGACAATTTTTCCTTTTGCTTTGAAGATTTCTTCCTGGCATTCCACTTCAATCTCTGTTTCCTGGTAAATGTGATCCTTACTCATTGCCATGACTGTATGGACTGCGATTAGAAACAGTATCTTTTCTTCCCAGGATTTCAATTCACCCAGATGACAGGATGCAAGCTCCATCGTTGGGATGATTGCATGGTGATCTGTCACTTTACTGTTATTCATGACTTTCTTCACATCTGGCTGCTCCGGCTGATCAAACGGACCTGTCAGTTGATATTTCTCATAAATCTGACGAACCACATTTCTTGCGGTCTGCTCCATATCTTCGGTCAGATACTGGCTGTCCGTTCTTGGATAAGTGATCAGTTTCTTTTCATACAGGCTCTGAGCGGTATCCAGTGTCTGTTTGGCTGTTATTCCGTAGATACGGTTTGCTTCTCTCTGCAGTGTGGTCAGATCATAAAGCTTTGGTGCTTTTACTTTCTTTTCCGTTTCTTTTACTGCTGTGACAATAGCTTCACTTCCCTGGCATCTGCTTCTTAACTGTTCCGCCTCATCCGGATCAAAGATTTTTGGCTTTACAGCCGGAATTCCATCACAATCGAGTTCCACATTGAAATACTTTTCTTTCTGGAAATTGCTGATCTGTCCGGCACGTTCCACCAACATGGCAAGTGTCGGTGTCTGAACCCTTCCAACGGTCAGCTTTTTGAAGTACTTTGTGGTGTAAGCTCTGGTTGCATTCATTCCTACCAGCCAGTCAGCCTGAGAACGGCATACAGCAGCTTCGGCCAGATGTCGGTATTCCTCTGCGGATCTCAGATGCTGCATTCCATCAAGGATTGCTGAATCTTCCAGAGAACTGATCCATAATCGTTTCACCGGCTTTTTACTTCCGGATAAGTCATAGACATGTTTGAAGATTAATTCTCCTTCACGTCCGGCATCACAGGCATTTACGACGTATTCAATTTCCGGACTGTTGAGCAGTCTTTTTAAGATATAAAACTGATCTTTCTTATCTTCTGAGACTGTAACTTTCCAGTCTTTCGGGATGATCGGGAGATCTTCATATCTCCACTGGCTAAATTTTTCATCGTAGACATCCGGTGAAACATACTCGACCAGATGTCCGAAGCACCAGCTGACCATACAGTCGGTTCCTCTTAAATATCCGTCTTCTCGTTCCTGTGCTCCAATCACTTCTGCGATTGCTCTTGATACACTTGGTTTTTCTGCAATTACTAAATACATGATGTATTACCTCCTTCATATAACGAAACGGAGAGAGCATGTTTTACAGCCCCCTCCGCTAAAAAAGTTTATTTATTTTTCATTTTCTTCAAAATCTTCGTCTTCAGACTCTTCCTCATCCGGAACTTCTTCCAGTCCACCTGTTTCCAAACCTTCCGGCTGATCATCCTCATCTTCCTCTTTTTTAGGTTTATAGATCTTGAAGTAGTAGTAAGCTGCCACACCGCCGAGAGCCAAAATCAGGATTGTTGCCATTGCACCCATATTGGTTTTTGCAGATGCTGTTTTCTCCGGATCAATGGTAGCTTCCTTGTCTATATCCTCATTATTTGTTTCATCCAGCACTACCTTTGATTTATCTGGCTGTGGTGTTACGACAGTAGCAGTGCTGTCTTTATCCAGAAATTCGGACAGATCATTCTCATCAATCTGGGATAACATATAGACATTCTGTGATGTGGCACTACGGTCGATCACGATATAGAAAGTGTTGTTATTCTTCGTTGTAACCGTAAGAAATTCCTTTGTGGAATCATCGGTAATGTCATCCTTGACTTCACCATTGCCAGGTGTCGTAAATGCAGTTCCCTTGTCTGTTCCATCTTCCGGCAGCACCTCGTTTGTGTTTGTCGCCTCGTCCTTTTTCTCTTCTTTGTCTGTTGACTGTTCCGTCTGAATTGTCTCTACTTTGGATGCCTCTGCCGATTCATCCACATAGGCAAATGCTGTGGTTGATGCTGTAAAAAGCATCATGACTCCCAACAGCAGTCCTGCCATTTTCTTATTCATTTTCTTCCATTTCACCATTCTGATATTCCTCCTTATTTTCTTTTGTGAATACAAAGGAGCCTGAACCTTCTTCGTCAGACTCCCTGCTTACCTGAAATTTAATTGTTCCATTCTGGATACCATCCAAAAGATCATACAACTGACCATTCTCCATCTTCATACCACGGATGCACCTGATCATCTCATTGTCCTCTTCCTGCTTTAATGCAGCCTGGACACCTCTAAGATATTGCTGCAGATCCGCGATCTTTTTCTCTGTCTTGGCAATCTCATCCAGATATTTTTTAATCTTTTTATTCAAACTTTCACCCCCCTTCAATCACCCATTTATGGCAGTCTTCCAAAGCACATGAAGTGTTGCTGCCAGTAGGATGTGCTGATATTTGAGTAATGGATCGGATCCCCACAATGGATCATCATATTGTTACCGACATAGATACCCACATGGCTTGCACCGGATGTGTTATACGTTCCCTGGAAGAAGATCAGATCTCCTGGTTTTGCTTCTTGCGGTGATACATAAGTACATACGCCTCTTAATCCATCTGCGGTCAATCGTCCATAGTTCCAGCCATTACCACAGTGGTTAATGACATAAGATACGAATCCTGAGCAGTCAAATCCGGACGGAGAGTAACCACCCCATACATAAGGTACTCCCAGATATTTTTCCGCTTCTCGGATCATCCGGGCAAATTCTTCATCCTGCAGTGCTTCCGGTGGAATCTCATAGCTCATTCCATTACCGCCTGATCCACTGGTCACATTGTTTACATCCCACAGATAATTTCTGTTTCCATAGGTCGTATTTAATGCATTGTAAATAATCAGCTGCTCTGCATTCAGATTGGCTCTTGCCACAGCATCAAAGCTTCCATTTGTCAGTGTCACATATAGAATCTTCTTAGTGCTTGTACTGGTAACCGTTACTTCCTGACTGCCATTGTCATCTGCGATATAGGCTTCCCAGGTCTGATGTCCATGAGCAGAAGCGGCAGCATGGTTATCATAGTAAACGTCAAACTGCACACCATATCGTGCAAAGGCTCCGGTATCCTCAACTGTGTATTCCACACCATTCATTACTACCTTAGTGCCAATCGGCACAAATGGATTGGAAGCATCTACAGCAATGGTATGGTTTGCAGTTGGATATGCCCCACTGGCAGTTGGACCTCCGGACCATACACCACAACAGATTCGACAGTTACAATATCCGCTGGTCACTACCTGTCCTAATGATTCTCCGACTCGAACATTTCTGGTTTCTGTCACCGTTTCTGTTCGACCTTCTGTATTCAGATGATATTGTGCTTCAAAAAGAGCTTGCAGCTCGTTTTCAACATCTGCGTACGTCCAGTCCCCATATTTTGCGGTAAGATACGAGATAAGATGGTATGGATTATGACCAATTTCAGCAATGTTGTACTGATACTCGTCATAATTCGGATGTCTTCGTTCCATCTCATTGATCTGCTGATTCAAGGCACTTTCCAAAGCAGCATATCTGTTTTCGGCAGCATAGATATCCTCGTCTGAACTTGGATACGTTGTAATACCGATCACAGATCCAGCTCCCTCGATAGAAGCACTGCAGCTCCCCAGAGATACTGAAATGACTAGAAAAAGAAGCGCAAAAATACCGATGCCTGCGAACATGGCACGATTACGTTTTATGATCTCTTTCAAGGCGATCTTTGCTTTTACCGTCATGTTCTCGACACCGGCAATGGTTGTTGCTCCACCCAGACTGCCAGCGGATTTTCCGGCTCTGGCTGCCCGGTATGCATCCTTATATCGTTTTTTCTGAAAGAAGCGGTTATAGAAATGTCTCTTTTGTTCGGCTTTCTTTACCGATTCTGCATGTTTGACTCCTTCCATACTTTCTGCAGAACCAAATTTCAGTTTCTTTTCTACAGTAGCCTCACGATAACCTTTGCGATGGGTTTTCACATCCGTTCGTTTGCTCCGGATCTGAGCATGACGTAGGCCACGTAACGCAGCTTCTGTTTCACGCTCTGCAAGTCTGGCACTTTCCACACCTGCATTTTCATCTGTTTCTTCCTCTTCGGAAGTGACTGCTTTCATGCCAGATATAACAGCTTGTGTGGCAATGTACTTCCCGGCTGTCCCTCCCGGTTTCATGCCAGCACCTTTCACCATCTGATTTCCTTCATCATCAAAGGATAATCTTCCGGCTTTTGCCTGTTCTTTGGTCATCTGTTTTTGCAGCTGCTTCTTCCGAATGGATTTCTTTTGACTGTTCAGATTGTTATCATCATCCGGGATTTTTTCATGACGATGCAGTTTCTTTTGATATCCGGATACTTTTTCTTCTGGTGTAACTTCAACTGTATCCTCAACAGCTTCCTGCCGGACAGAAGATTTCCGGATCTTTTCCATCTGCAGTCGTTTTCCTTTTCCTGATTTTGAATCTTCATTCTCAGCCTTTTTCCGTTCCCGTTCAGGAACAAATTCTTCCTTATTTTCCGGTCGTCCTCGACTCCTGTGACTGATATCTTTTACACTACCATCACGAAGATTTTCTTCTGTCAGACCATCCCTGGTCATCTTTGCGACCTTTTTATCTTTGCCTTTAAATTCTTTTCCAGCTATAGGTCATCACCTCCTGGCACAACTTTTCTTTCTGTACTCATTCAGTTCCTGGCGTCCTATAATCGGGATACCAGGATAACCATCTGCCTGTGTCCTGATTGCTGGAGAGCTCGCCTGGATATGAAATACCCAGTTCAATTCACTCGGATCTCTCGGCCAGAAACCATTGATCAGCATAGCCTCCTTGAACTGATTGTTGTGCAGATGGATCTGGGTACGTTTATACAGAACTTCTTTCAGATCATCACTGGTAAGATGCGGATAGATTTTCTGTGCCGGATAAAAATTCCAGAATACCCAGTCAAGGATAATGTTCTGTGTTTCCAGCGGAAGTTCATACAGATGATGATCATCATTGACTGTATGAACACGGTATCCAGGCTGTGCATTTTCCAGATTTTTCATCTGAATGTAAGGATTATCCTGGTTCCACTGCCTGATTCGGATCTTATCGATTTCCTTCATGCTTTTCCGCCTCCATTTCTTTCTCTCGTTTTTCAACTTCTTCCGGTTTTGTAGTCATCAAACTGTACAGCTTCAAGTTCTTATCGAACTTGTCCTTAAATGGAATAATTGTTGTTCCATAGAAAAGAAGTCCTTCTCCTTCCCCGGAATTCGTCACATAAGACAACTGATATGGGGAAATATTCAACTGTTTTGCAAGGATCTGTCTGTCACCTGCAGCCTGGTTCAGCATCAGGATAAAATCACTGTTCTCAAAGATATTTTCAATTTCCCTGCTGGCAAGAAGATCTTTGATATTCTGGGTGATACCACTTGGAATACCACCCCATTTTCTGAATCTCTTCCATATTTCTACGGAATAAGCTGCTGTCTGTTCTTCTTTGAGCAGAAGATGGAACTCATCGATATAGTACCTGGTGGATTTGATGCCGCGGTTGATCGTAACTCTGTTCCATACCTGATCCTGGACGATGAGCATTCCGATTTTCTTCAGCTGCTTTCCAAGTTCCTTGATGTCAAAGCAGACAATACGGTTATTCAGTTCCACATTGGTTCTATGGTTAAATACTTTCAGTGATCCATTTACATAGATTTCCAACGCTGTTGCAATTCTCTGTGCCTGCGGTTCTTTCTGCTTTCTGAGGCAGTCATACAGGTCACCAAGGACCGGCATATTTTCCGGTTTTGGATCTGCAAAGTACTTCTGATACACCAGTGGAAGACAGCGGTCGATCACTGATTTTTCCTCTGCTTCAATTCCATCCCTGCTTCCCATGATCAGCTCACATAAAGACAGGACAAAATCAGATTTTACACCAAGTGGATTGTCATCATCGGAATAATCCATATTGATATCCATCGGATTGATATAATCCTTACTGGTTGGTGAAATGTGTACGACCTGTCCGCCAAGTGCATGGACCAGTGGGTAATACTCACCCTCCGGATCTCCGATGATAATGTCATCCTTCGTAACAAAGAAAGCGTTGGTGATTTCTCTTTTTGCTGCAAAGGATTTACCGGATCCAGGCGTACCAAGGATCAGTCCATTCGGGTTTTTGAGCTTTTTACGATCCACCATGATCATGTTGTTACTGAGTGCATTCAATCCGTAATATAAGGATTCTCCTGTCATAAAAAGCTCCTGTGTCGTAAACGGAACAAAGATTGCTGTACTGGTAGTCGTAAGAGCCCGCTTGATTGGGATATGATTTACTCCCAACGGAACACTGCTCATCAATCCTTCTTCCTGCTGATAATCCAGACGTTTCAGCACACAGTTATATTTCTGTGCAATACCGGCCGTCTGGAAGATGGCATTATCCAGTGCCTGTTTTGTCTTTGCAGTATTTAAAAAGAGCGCTGTTACAAGGAACATACGCTCATTTCGTGACTGCAGGTCTTCTAACAGACGCTTAGCTTCTCCGCCATACGTGTTCAGATCCGATGGAATGATATCCATATCGTATCCGGCCCGGACTGCTTTTTTCTGTTCTTCGATTTTCATACGGTTGATATCCGTCACTTTGCTTTTTACCAGCTTGATTGCCTTCATCTGATCCACAGACTGGACATGCAGGTTGACGATCAGGTTCTTATCGATATCCAGAAATTCTGCCAGCATCTTATCCGTAAGCTCCGGTGCCAGGATCTGCAGATAAGAGACAGCCCCGATAGTATTTCCCATCTGGAACGTATTTCTGTCTCGGAATACAAAACTGGTCGGTGCCACATAATCCTTTGTATTGAGTCCTGTCCGGATCATGGAACCATAATCAAACTGGAAGTCTGTCATGATATCCGGATTGAAAGTCTCATACAGTATCTGCAGACGTTCCACGCCATTCAGCGGATATGCCGGAACTCCAAGGATCTTGAAGTTGTTCAGGATATCTGATTCAATACGTTCCAGCTTTGGCTTTGCTTCCCGGATATTATCCGCTTCGATGGAAAAGGTGATATATTTTGACTTCACCAGACCGTTGTTTCCTTTTGCCAGCTGCTGTTTCAGCATCTTGGCGTATTCCATACGGACATCATCAAAAGCATCCTCCTGTGGTCGGATCCGGATGACCTGTTCAAATTCTTTCATGCTGCTTTTATGATTGATAAAGCTCAGCTGAAAATGGATACTGGCATCAAAGTAATTGAGGAAATCGCACCAGTTTTCAAAGATCGCATTTTTGTCCTCGTTCTGAGCCAGCTGGTAGTTGATGTCATAAAAGCGGATACACTTAGAATACGTTTTTCCCTGTACCCTGCAGATTCCATCCTTTCCCATTTCCTTATAAGCGATCGACTGCTGGACGGACAGTTTTTTCTGCCTGCGTTTCTCTTCCTGCTTTTCTTTTTTCTTTTTCTCTTTTCTGTCTACTTTTTTGTACCCGGTATCTGCGACAGTTTTCTTATTTTTCTTTTTTCGCAACCGTTTTTCCTCCTTTCGGTTTTCCTGTATCCGGAGACTGCTTGATCCGTTCCGGATCTGTTTCATAATAGTTTTCAGTTTCATATTTTCTGACGGGTGGACGAAGAAACTTCACCCGGATCATATGCATCAGAACATCTTCCAGATGCATCCCGTCTTTTTCGTACATGGCAAATAAAAATGCCGGTAACATCAAAAGCACCATGACCGTTGCTGCATTACTGTTTCCCATCACATTACGCAAGAGGAAATAGCTTGGAATTCCCATTGCAGCACCTATCCCGATACAGATCAGCTGTCTTTTGGTCAGGTTAAATGCTACTTTATTCTTTACCTTTGTTAAATCTTTCGGTACGCTGACATATGCCATGATTTTCACTCCTTCCTGTAATTTAGTGTGCGTTAAATATCGACTTACTTAAGGATGCCGTCTTAAAGAGGCTGTAACATAAGATCACTGTGTAAGCCATAACGCCAAATAATGAAGAACTCAGATTATCTGAATACTGGATACCTGCAACAAGCACTGCATAGATTGCAACGCATACCATCATCAGAAATGCCTGGAAAGCCAGGGCAAAGAGTCCTCTGAAATAATTCGTGCCGATCTGTCCCCATTCTCTGTTACTCATAGTTGCGAATGGAATCGGCGCAACTGAGGTATATAGGTAAATCTCTATCATACGTCCATACATGATCACTGTGATCAGTACAGACAGGATTCTCATACAGAAGCCGGCGATAAGGGTTTCCAGCGCCAATACAACAAGTTCTCCGATTTCCATACTTTCCAGTGTTGCGGAAAGATCCGTCAATGCCGAAGAAATATCAATGGCGGTACTTCCTGTGATAACACCGGCCGCAGAATTAACTACGTGCTGGCCCACATCGAATACCGCCATTGTGATCGTAAATGTGTTACTCACCAGATATACAGCAATCCACATTTTTACGAAGTACTTGAAAAACATCCAGGTATCAATATCATGCATGTTGTTGCGCTCGGTCAGCATAGAAATCAATTCGTAGCAGAGTACGAGTGTGATAATAATACCTGCGATCGGCATGATCACGGAATCCGATAAGTTCCGGATCATACTGAATATGCTGCCGTTCCACCCTTGCGGGGTCTGTCCAACCTGGGTAGCGATCTCACCGGTCTTTTGATTAACATCAGTAAACATTGTGTCCAGGTTGGAAGTGATCATCCCGGTTAAGAGTTCCCTCATCCATTCCTCAATCGCATCAAAAATCTGACTGAACATGGATCTCTACTCCTTTCTCTTAACCAAATAATCCACTCAGAAGCGGGATTAGCTGTGTTCCAATCAGGATAACACCACCACCGCTCATCAGCTGCTTAATTCCCTGGGATTTTGCACCCGGGTTGTCGTTTCCATAACCTTCCATCAGGTTGATTACGCCCCAGACACCAAGGCCGGCACCGATTGCAACGACCAGTGTCTGAAGGATATTGATTGCACTGCTAAAAAAAGCCATAATCAAATGTGTGAACAAACGCTTTTTCTTATGGTCTGTAAGCGTTTGGCTCTACTCCTTTCCCTTTTATTCAGACCTTTTTTTACCTGTTTTATCTGCAAGGCGATCTTATCTTTATCTTCACTTTTTTCTCCTTTCTTCCTACTTTTAGATTTCTTTCTTGAAAAAACATAAAAAAAATAGAGCATATAGATGGATTTTTCTACATGCTCTAACGCTTTTTGTTCTTTTTACAAATACTTGAAATTTTTTACTTCCTATCCAATTTTTTTGCCAGCACAAAATTAAACAAAAATGTTACTGTCACTATTAAAATACATATTATCGTAATCCACGCTGGTACTTTCATATCAAATTGAACTCTTAGCAACAAAGAAATTGCTAAAAATATACCTCCTATAATCTCTATAAAATCTAGGATCCTTTTTTGCATCATCTGAATTTTTTCCCTTTCTTTTACCCTATCAAACTTCCATATTCCATATTTTGATTGAATATCTGTGATATCTTCATCAGATATAAGTTCATCCAAAGTGACTCCAAGCTCCATTGCTAACTTTTTTGCTGTAATTAGATCTGGACATCTTGAACCGTTCTCCCATCGGCATACAGTTTGTCGTGATACGTACAGTTTATCGGCAAGTTGTTGTTGTGTATATTTTTTTTCTTCTCTGATTTTTTTAATGTTATCATTTAAAGCCATACTTCTTACCTCTCTTTCATTCATATCATATAATGATACCATTAAAAAAGAAAGAACCAGCATGGTTTTCCTATGTTTCCACTTTGGTAACATAGAAATTTTCTTAATTAATGATTTCAATTTGTCTTATTTCATCCTCTGTTACATCAATCCGAAACATCTCAAACTCTGTATCTTTTGAAAATGTCAGATTATGATTCAGATATTTTTCAACATCAAAAGCATTTTTCTTATCATAATCGGCAAGTTCCTTGTACCGTTTATGCTTTGTGATGTCATATTTGTTGCTTAAAAACGGCCGGACTCCTCGAAGCTGTAAGATACATTTTTCTCCATCCATGACCGCCAGCTCATCTCTACTCATCAGTTCTTTTCCAGTCTTTTGATAGTTCAGCCCATAGGACCGGTTGCTGCCTCTGGTGTCTGATGTGTTGTAAAGATCTATGGTTTCCTTTCCCAGGGTTTCTGATATTTCTTTCAGTGTGGAACTTTCCTTTCCACCCAGGAAAAGAACAGTGTCACAGTTGCCTGTAATCGTCTCAGCAGCATCCTTATAGATGGTTTTCAGCTGAGATTGTGACTGCAGAATGATAGAAGCGGAGATTTCCCTGCTTCGGATTGTAGCAATCAACTTGTCAAATTTTGGAATCTGTCCGATATTGCTGAACTCATCAAGAAGCAGCCGTACATGATAGGGAAGCCTGCCTCCATGCTCATCATCTGCTTTATCACAAAGCAGGTTAAAGAGCTGGGTGTACATGATCGCTACCACAAAGTTGAATGTGTCATCTGTATCACTAATGATGACAAACATGGCTGTTCTCTGATCGCCAATCATATCCAGTTCCATTTCGTCATAGGACATGATTTCTCTTAGCTCCTGAATATCAAATGGTGCAAGTCTGGCACCACAGGAAATCAAAATCGACTTCGCGGTTTTGCCGGCAGCAAGCTTGTACTTGCGATATTGCCTTACTGCAAAGTGTTCCGGATTTTCTGCTTCCAGTTCTTCAAACAATTCATCCACCGCATTTTTAAATTCTTCATCATCCTCCCTGGTCTCACTGGCATTGATAAATTCCAGCAAAGTAGAAAAGTTCTGTTCTTCCTCTGGTGCTTCATACCAGATGTATCCGATCAGTGCAGAATACAAAAGACGTTCGGCCTTCACCCAGAAATCTTCGGTTGATTTTTCACCTTCACCTTTGGTATTTGCGATAATGGTATTTACCAGTTTCAAGATATCTTTCTCACTCCGGATATAATGGAACGGATTGTAATGCATGGACTTTTTAAAGTTGATCGTATTTAATACCTTGATCCGATATCCTCCATTTACCAGCATCTTCCCGCATTCAACGATGATTGTACCCTTGGGATCAGTGACCACATAGGACACGTGGTCCGTCATCTGCATAAGATTGGGTTTCACATAGAATCTTGTCTTTCCGGATCCGGAACCACCGATGACGATCACATTCTTATTTCGGGCATACTTTGGTGCTTTTGGTCTGCTGTTCATGGTCAGACGTTCCGTTTCTGTGAGGATGACATTGTTTTCAAAAACCGGATCCATGAAGGGTTCGATATCTTTTCTATTTCCCCATCTTGCAGATCCATACTCCACACCCTGCCGGAACTTCTTTGCATTTTTAGAACGATAGTAGACCACCAGCTTTAATGTACTTGCAACCAGAACACCTACTGTAAGATCCTGCAAAGCGACACTTGGCAGCCAGCTTAAAAATGCCAGTCGGAAATTGACTAACATCACGCCAAGTCTCTGGACCATGCTTTCTCCCAGGCAATGCCGGTACAGCCAGGAGCCTTTATCTGCTACATAGAAGATAAAGAAATATGGGAGATTTAAGATCACCAGCCGTTTGACCTGGATCTTCTGTAATTTTTCCCTAATCATCGTTCCTGACCTCTGGATTTTTGTCTCTGCTTCACACGCTGGCGGTGCTTTGCTTTTCTTTCTACAGATTTCTGCAGTTTCTTTCTGACAGATGGTTTCTTCACCTGTTTCTTTTTCAGTTCTACTCCGGCATATTCCCGGAAAGCCGCTGTCATCACATCCACGTCTTTTGCCTTAAAGAAGACCAGATATTTCGGTGGATCAGCACCAACTTCTTTCTTCAAGCTGTAATCAATGCCGTATTTTCTTGCCACACGGTCAAAGGATTTGATATTTTCATCTGTGATCTTTAAGTTGGAAAGCTGTACTCCCTGTGCATTCAGCTGCTTGATGGTCTGCTTTCCATGCGGCTTTTTCTTTTCAATCTTTTTTCGGGCTTTTTCCCTTCCTTTCTCCTGAGCCCGTCCGGTCTTTTCTGCCATTTTCACCTGCGTTGCTTTCTGTTTCCTGCGGTTGTCCATTTCCAGGAACTTCCGAAGGGCTGCTTTTAGCACACTGGCAGTGATCTTGACTCCCTGGATGCTCAGGCTGATCACTTTCTGATTTACTTCTTCCTGCAATTACCCACGTCCTTTCTTTCCTTTCATCTCAGAATAAAGACGGGCAATACAATATCCGATGCATGGAACATGTTTTCCATACGGACAGCCACCACATGGTGTTGTTTTTACTGTTTTTTTCTTTTCCGGAAGCAGATAGTGGCACTGTTTCAAGCTACAGCCTTTCTTTTTGCCTCCCCACCAGTAACAGTACTTGCAGGACCATGGCTTTTCTTCGCTGTACTTTCTTCCCTCAATAGCTGCATTTGGTTCTATGATCAGATCTTTATTAGTCTTCATTCTGTTCTTCCTCTTTTCTCATGATTTCTGTCAGTTTTTTCTCTGCCTGACTTCCGGCAGCAATGAGACAATACAAAACTGTAAATATTGCCGCTGCTCCCAGAAGAGCAACAAAAATAATGATATTTCTCATGGTTTCTCCCATCTAAAAAAGCGTCCACAGATTCCTTTCGGCTTCCATGAACGCTCATTCTTATTTAATTAGTGTTTCTTTTTTCTCATAAATGCAAGGGCTCCTGTACCAGTCGCACCAATGCCGAGAAGCATAAACCACAGCCACAGATTGGTGTTATCCCCAGTCTTTGGTGAATCACTGACAGGTTTTCCACCTTCCGGTGTCTTTTCTGCCGGTTTTTCCTCATCTACCATGGTTACATGCTGTACTTCAATGGTATCCTTTACTTCGAATCCCACATCTTTTGCAACCAGATAGCCATCCGGTGCTGTTTCTTCACGGAGAGTGTATTTTCCGATCGGAAGCATTTCGATGTAATGTGCTTTCTCTGTACTGGTCCAGCTTTCGACAACTTTTCCATCCTGATCAAGGATTGTGAGTTTTGCTCCCGGAAGTTCTTTTCCGGCAATATCCTGTTTGGAGATTTTCACCTTCGTCACATCATCCTTCATCTCAACTTTCTGCACATCGGCAGTATCTTTGATGGTGAACTTCACGCTTTCAGCTGTCACATAACCATCGGCCGGTTTTGTTTCAACCAGTGCGTATTCTTTTCCGACAGTCAGCTCACGGATCACATGTGCTTCTTTACCAGAAGTCCATTCATCCACGATATTTCCATCGGCATCTACCACTTTCAGCTTACATCCCGGAAGTTCTTTTCCAGTTGTCAGACTAGATTTTGTAAATTCAACGACGGTTGGCTGATTCTCAAAGGTAAAATCATAGATTACTGTCGGCTGATCCTCGCCTGCATACTCAAAAGTAAATTCCTTTACTTCATCGTTGGTTACAAATCCGTCCGGTGCATAGAGCTCTTTTACATAATAAGTAGCTCCTATTGGAAGATCTGCAACAAATGTGATCTTTCCTTCTTCATCTGTAGATTTCAGTTCAATGATCTCATCGGCTTCGATCAGGACTTTACCAGTTGTCTCAGACTTAATGTCTTCCTTGGCAAATAATCCAAAGATAGCGCCTTCCAATGTACGGTCAGAATCTTTTTCTTTCTTAAGTACACTGACTTCTACTCTCTGGCGGTTGTTCTGCCAGTCTTTGTCATAGACTACAACTGGTGTATTCTGATCCACGTAAGTCAGATCTACATGACGGATCTCACCATCCAGTACATGACCGTAAGCAGTTCCTGTTTCTTTCACATAGTATTTACCAAGTGGAAGATTTTCCAGTTTTGCAATACCGGTTTCATCTGTCTTGATCGTTGCAATCAGTTCATCCTTTTTATAGTAATCGTCACTGACGCCATCGGCAGCCTTAATGTCTTCCTCAGCATAGACTTCAAACGTAACATCTGTCAGTTTTCCGGTTACATAGTTGAAAATGTGTTCCACCACACCTTTGACCTTATCGGCCAGTGTAACAGAATCCAGAAATTCTCCTTTTTTGTTGATGATGAGTTCACCAACCGGTACCTCGTCCTTCATTTCCACTTTCTGAACCTCTCCGGTATCTTTGACTGTGAATGTCACATCATTGGCTACCAGATAACCATGCGGTGCAAACTCTTCATGTAGGGTATAAGTCTCACCCACCTTCAGATATTTGATCACATGCGGTGCATCTTTGGAAGATGTCCAGCTATCTACTACATTTCCATCTTTATCCGTTACTTTCAGATAAGCTCCATCCAGTTCTACACCGGTTGTTGCATCTGATTTTGTGATCTCAACAGTTGTCGGCTGGTTCTTCTTTACGGATTTTAATGTTACTGTCTGCACATCCTGCCCCTGATAAGAAGCATCAAATCTCAGTACTTCATCCGAAGATACGAATCCATCTGGTGCTTTCAGTTCTTTTACATAATAGCTTCCAAGTGGAAGATCCAGTGTACATGCTGCCTGACCTTTTTCATCAGAAGTCATTTCCTGTAAAAGAGTATCTGCTTTGACGATCACTTTTCCATCTTTCGTCTGAATGTCTTTTGCATTGTAAATACCGAACACTGCTCCAGCTACTGTATTGCCTATCTCAGCATCCTGTTTTTCGACAGTAATCGACACTTTCTGTCGTTCATCTGTGACAGAGATTTCTTTCTCGATCACTGCAGTATCCTGATCCGCATAAGCAAATTCGACATTTTCCAGCACGGTATTTAACACATAAGTGTCCGGTGCATTCTTCTCTTTAACATAGTACCTGCCAAGTGGAAGATTCTTTACAGTTGCATAACCATCTGCATCCGTTGTGACGGTTGCTACCAGTGCATCCTTTGCAAAATACAGAGTTCTCTGTCCATCTGCATCTACCTGATGATCGGCAGTATAAATATCCTCTGCCGCATAGACTTCAAATTCAGCACCTGCAAGTCCAGCCATTTCATACTGGAAGTCCTTATCAAATCCCTTTAACACTTCACCCTGTTTATAGATCTTTAACTGACCTTTGACCGGGGCATTGGTATATTCCACATCAATGACTGCATCTCCTGTGACAGGATCGGTCAGATAAGCAGTATCTGTATCAACTGCAACTGTCACATAGTTTTTGGATATTGTGTACCCATCGGGTGCCGTCACTTCCTCAATCCGGTAGTTACCAGGTTTCAGATTCTTTGGCAGTACCAGGTATCCTTCCTCATTTGTGAAATAAGATTTGTGCACCGTTGGCTTTGGATAGGATGTTGTCTGTTCCACATATTTCTGATTATCCAGGTCATATACCTTGAACTCAGTATTGGCCAGAAGTACAGATTTCTGTGTTTCAGCATCCTTTTTGATGATCTTTAATTTTGCTTTGAATTCCTTATCCAGAAGTACTCTCCATGTCTGTGGTGTATCCGGATGATTCTCTGTGATCTTCACTACAAAATCATCGACCGGTGCATAGTTGTGTTTGCTTGTGGTTTCTCTCACCACATAAGTTCCATATGGAAGCGGAATCGATCTTGCATATCCTTTTTCATCGGTAAACATTTCTGTCTGTCCATCTGCAGTCAGTACAACCGGTCTGGCTGAATCAAAATCATAACTTCCATCTGCCTTTACTTTCAGATCACTGACAAGCCATGCTGAAAAACCAACTCCCTTAAGAAGATCTGCATCGGTTTTTCCATTGTTTGCTGCCTTAATGATCTGGAATGGCTGTTTGACGACAGTTTCTTTACATACAGAAGTTCTTTCTACTGTCGGAACAGTAGCACCTTCGTAAGTACAGTCCACATCATGTTCTGTCGGATCCAGTACGTATCCCACCGGAGCACTAAGCTCTTTCAGATAATACTTTCCAAGATAGAGATCCGATACAGAAGCTTCGCCATTCTTATCCGTTGTCAGGGATGTGATCAGGGTGTCTTTCTTATAGATTGTTCCGGTTCTTCCATCCGGATGAACAATGTCTTCCCTTGCATAAAGACCATATACCGCACCTTCCAGTGTTGCATCACCCTGGGCTTCATTGCCTGTCTCAGCATCCTGTTTTGCAATGTTGAGCTTTGCATTTACTCGTTTGTCCGTTACATTTTTAGTCGTTGTCTTTCCGATAGCAAGAGTCACATTATAAGACTTTGTATCGATCTGATACCCTGTTGGAACAGAGATTTCTTTCAGATAAACAACTTCCTGTGTCTTTTCCATTGTGAGCTGTGAAGCACCATTCTGATCAGTTGCAGGCATCTCTGCAATCAGCTTTGTACATGCAGCATCGGAATAGATCCCGTACACTGCACCAGCCAGTGCGTTGCCTGTATCCTGGTCTTTCTTTACAATGGATACCTTGCATTCTTTTGTCCAGGTTACTTTAAAATCCACATATTTCTCATTTCCGACACCTTCACCGAAAACAAGAGCCAGGTCCTGTGTTCCAGATCCTGTTACAATCTTGTAAGCAGAGTATTCTTTATCAATGCTTCCCTTCATCCGAGAAGAAAATGTAGCACTGACGCTCTCTGCCTGATCAAGTGGTGCTGTCAGATAAAACTGTGTACCTCCACTGATTTCTACACTTGCTCCTGCAGCACTGGTTTTACCGGTTGTCACATTTACAAGCTTTACACCGCTTGGCAACTTAAATGTGATTGTCTGCAGTTTATCTGCTTTGAATGTGATCACGCTTGTTCGCTGGCTGTTTCCTTCCACATAAGCCTTTACATTAGATTCGGAAAAGCTCATATCTACAGACGGAATGTCCGGCATATTTACACAATAATTGTAAAGCTCCATTGCCAGGTTCTTTCCTGTTGCATTAGTTCCGGATGCCCAGTCACTGGATCCATTTGCATAAGCTGCTGCAAGATGGGTAATGATGAATCTCTTTCCTGCCGGAAAATCCGGATGTTTCTCATCGAAGAAACCATTCTCATCACTTGCTTTTGTTCCGTAATAGCAGACCTTTGCAAGTGTCTTTCCATCGGCAAGTTTCTGGATTGTATAAGTTCCATTTCCCGGTCCTTTTTTCGATGGTTCAACACAGTATGCTGTCGCATTAATGCTTCCCCATTTCACATAATATGGACAAGTCAGATACGAACCTAATCCATAGTCTGCATAATAGTACCAGGAACCCGCTGTAACAGTGACTGATTTTGTTCCTGTCTCACCAGAAGCAAGCATCATTGGCATATCGAAAGTAATACTTTCACCTGCTTCAAGATCTGCAAGAGCAACTTCCTGGTCAACAGCTTCCTGCATAACCTCTGAGAGTGTGATCCCTGTTTCCGGATCAACGGTCTCCTGATTCTCCGTTGCTTCGATCTCTGCATCAAATTCTTTTTCTGTCAGTTCTGTTTTGCTCTCCGTTTTAGCATCACCAGTTTCCTCTGTAGACGAGCCAGCCTCAGAATCCTCTGTTTCTGTCTCATCGGAAGAACCAGCATCCTGATCAGAAGAACTTTCTGACTGCGAATCTTTCTGCTGATCCGCTTCTTTTACTACGATCTTTCGATTGATCTGGTAGGTTGGGTGATCCGTTGTCTGTGGTTCTACATAATAGACTGCCTTATAGGAATTGGCATAATCGGTAGAAAAGTCATTCCCGTCCGTATCTTTTGCTTCCTGAAATGTAACTTTTACTTTGCTGTCATCCTGGATCGTAAGACCGGTATAATCACTCTTTACATCGAAATTGTCTCCAACCTTGATCTCATAATCCTTTGCAGTTACCA
>OODP01000789.1_pt1 | contig 24065 bp, 22 predicted proteins | sample 1671011 | NCBI WGS metagenome assembly OODP01 (sample SAMN06348113, study PRJEB24527) | human gut metagenome | biome: human gut; feature: ankylosing spondylitis patient; material: feces | host: Homo sapiens | place: China | collected 2015-10
CAACGGTTTTCAAGACCGCCGCAATCGACCACTCTGCCACCTCTCCAAAACTCCTGTTTTCAGAAGTACTTTCCGATGAAAGCGGTGCAAAGGTACGCATCTTTTTTAAATCCGCAAGCATTCTGATGATTTTTTCGCTAAATAATTGTATTTTTGCTGCATTAATTGGAGATTGATTAAGTAACTCCAGACATAATGTTATAAACAGATAACCATAAGCCACATGATATATCCTCAAAATTTTGAGCAAAAGATAGGGTTCGATCAGATACGTCAATTATTGAAAGAGAAGTGTCTCAGTCCATTAGGCGAAGAACGAGTGATGGATATGAATTTCTCCGATCAGTATGAAACGGTAGAGGAACAGCTAAACCAAGTTATAGAATTCATTCGAATCATACAGGAAGAAGACGGATTTCCTGATCAATACTTTTTTGATGTACGTCCATCATTGAAACGTGTCCGTATTGAAGGCATGTATATGGATGAACAGGAGCTGTTCGATCTCAGGCGTTCGTTAGAAACAATCCGTGATATCGTGCGTTTTTTGAGCCACAATGGGGAGGAAAACGACTCTCCCTATCCTAACCTTAAGAAGCTGGCGGGTGACATCACCGTGTTCCCGCAACTCATAGGAAAGATTGATGGAATACTGAATAAATATGGGAAGATAAAAGACAATGCTTCCAGCGAACTGGCTCGTATCCGGCGGGAACTTGCAAGCACCATGGGAAGCATCTCCCGTTCTCTTAACAATATTCTGCGCAATGCACAATCAGAAGGATATGTCGATAAGGACGTGGCACCTGCAATGCGTGACGGGCGTCTTGTCATCCCGGTCGCACCCGGACTTAAAAGGAAAATAAAAGGAATCGTCCATGATGAATCGGCAAGTGGCAAAACTGTATTTATCGAACCGGCAGAAGTAGTGGAAGCCAATAATCGCATCCGTGAATTGGAAAGTGAAGAGAGGCGGGAAATTATTCGTATCCTGTCTGAGTTTTCAAACGTATTACGTCCTTCTATTCCAGAGATTTTACAATCGTATGAATTCCTCGCAGAAATCGACTTCATACGGGCCAAAAGCCATTTCGCCATACAAACCAATGCATTGAAACCTTCTCTTGAAAGAGAACAACTGCTTGACTGGACGATGGCGGTACATCCACTATTACAACTTTCTTTGTCTAAACATGATAAGAAAGTGGTACCTTTGGACATCGAGCTAAATCAGAAACAACGCATTCTCATCATCTCCGGTCCTAATGCAGGTGGTAAATCCGTTTGCCTGAAAACAGTAGGATTATTGCAATACATGTTGCAATGTGGCATGCCGGTACCGATGCATGAACGTAGTCATGCCGGAATATTCAGTAATATTTTTATCGATATAGGCGATGAACAATCTATTGAAGACGATTTAAGTACTTATTCATCACATCTGACCAACATGAAAGTGATGATGAAAAGCTGTAATGAACGTAGCCTCATCCTGATCGATGAGTTCGGAGGAGGAACAGAGCCTCAAATCGGAGGAGCGATTGCGGAAGCGGTATTGAAACGTTTTAACGAGAAGAAGACTTTCGGAGTGATAACTACACACTACCAGAACCTGAAACATTTTGCCGAAGACAATGAAGGAGTAGTAAACGGTGCCATGCTCTACGACCGGCATCTGATGCAGGCACTTTTCCAATTACAAATAGGCAATCCCGGAAGTTCTTTTGCTGTGGAGATCGCACGAAAGATCGGATTGCCGGAAGATGTCATAGCCGATGCATCCCAAATAGTAGGCAGCGAATATATCAATGCGGATAAATATTTGCAGGATATCGTTCGTGACAAGCGTTATTGGGAAGGAAAACGCCAAACCATCCGCCAACGGGAAAAACATATGGAAGAGACCATTGCACGGTATGAAAAGGAGGTGGAAGAGTTATATAAATCGCGAAAAGAAATAATCCGCCAGGCAAAAGAGGAAGCCGAACGACTGCTGCAAGAGTCAAACGCTAAAATCGAAAACACCATACGTACCATCAAAGAGGCGCAAGCCGAAAAGGAGAAGACGCGCCTGATAAGACAGGAATTGAACGATTTCCGTACATCCATTGCTGAGTCTACCCTCAAAGAACAGGAAGATAAAATCGCCCGAAAGATGGAGAAACTGAGAGAGAAACAGAACCGGAAAAAAGAGAAGAAGCAATCCGCTCCGGACGAAAAGCAACAATCCTCTCTAACACCGGCAGTGCAACCCATTGCAGTAGGTGATTATGTGAAACTGAAGGGACAAACCAGTGTAGGCCAAGTTTTGGAGATAAACGGGAAAAATGCCGTCGTTGCTTTCGGAAGCATTAAAACGACCGCCAAACTGGAACGCTTGGATCGTACCAATGCTACTCCACAAAAACAAGAAACAGTAAAAAGCACCTTTGTCAGTTCTCAGACACACGATCAGATGTATGAAAAGAAACTGAACTTCAAACAAGACATCGACGTGAGAGGAATGCGAGGCGATGAAGCCCTGCAAGCGGTAACCTATTTCATCGATGATGCCATATTAGTTGGCATGGGGCGTGTACGTATCTTGCATGGTACAGGTACAGGAATTCTCCGCACGTTGATTCGGCAATATCTGGAGACTGTGCCCGGAGTCCGCCACTTCGCCGACGAACACGTACAGTTCGGTGGTGCCGGAATTACGGTAGTAGATCTGAGTTGAAGAAACAACTTCTTCTCTAAGAAAAGCGTTACATATGGGAGATATAAATAAGAAAAAGACATGAAGAATAACCTGCTGAGTGAGAAACTAATCTACACGGGTGAGAGCCAGACTCCTACCCATCTGCATCTCTGCACATACAATGCCAGCGAGATACAGGAGGTGACCGGGAAAACCTTCCAAGAGATCAGTTCTTCCCTGAATAATGATCGTATCAACTGGCTGCAAGTGCATGGCATGAGGAACACTGAAACCATCCGTGAAATATGCAGCTATTTCGAAATAGATTTCCTTATCTTGCAGGATATTCTTAATGCTGATCATCCTACGAAAATTGAAGAACACGATAACTATATCGTGCTTATATTGAAAATATTCAGTCCGGCTCTAAAGACAGAGGAAGATGGAATGGACGAGCTGAACCAGCAACAAGTGTGCATCATTTTGGGGACGAACTTCGTACTCACTTTCCTGGAGAACGAAACGGATTTCTTTGATGAAGTCAGCGCTGCCCTGCGCAATGACGTTTTAAAGATACGTAACAGACAAAGCGACTACCTGCTAAGCGTACTTCTGAACAGTGTGATTGGCAACTACATGGTCATGATATCTGACATTGACAATGCACTGGAGGATTTGGAAGAAGAGTTACTTACTGTCAGCGAGGGAAATGATATCGGCATACAGATACAATCGCTCCGCCGCCAATACATGCTTATGAAGAAATCCATCCTTCCGCTAAAAGAGCAGTATATCAAACTGCTCCGAGGAGAAAGCTCATTGATGCACAAAGTAAACCGGGCTTTCTTTAATGACGTAAACGACCATCTTCAATTCGTATTACAAACTATCGAAATATGCCGCGAGACACTTTCTTCACTGGTAGATCTCTACATCTCAAATAATGATCTGCGCATGAACGACATTATGAAGCGATTGACCATTGTCTCGACCATTTTTATCCCGCTGACTTTCCTGGTTGGCGTGTGGGGCATGAATTTTAAGTTCATGCCCGAACTGGATTGGAAGTATGGTTATTGGTTCGCCTGGTTATTGATGGTAGTCATAGGCATGATAGTTTATGCTTTTTTCCGTAAAAAGAAATGGAATTGAGAAGAAGAAAGAAAAGAAAATATTAAGAACGAAATAAAATGAAATCAATCAAGGAATTATATCGCATCGGGACAGGGCCTTCTAGTAGCCACACGATGGGGCCGCGCAAAGCTGCCGAAATGTTCTTAGCCCGGCATCAGGACGCTGCACGCTTCAAGGTAACTCTTTACGGGAGTCTTGCTGCTACGGGTAAAGGCCACATGACTGATGTGGCCATCATTGACACATTAAAACTCACTGCACCTGTAGAGATCGTCTGGCAACCCAAGGTTTTCCTTCCCTTCCATCCCAATGGAATGACGTTCGCCTCTTTCAATGAAGCTGGCAAGCTGACTGAAAATTGGACGGTCTACAGTATCGGAGGCGGGGCACTCGCTGAGAACAACGACAGTCCTTCCATCGAAAGCCCGGAAGTATATGCCATGAGCAGTATGACCAAAATACTGGAATGGTGCGAACAAACAGGAAGAAGTTATTGGGAATATGTCAGAGAATGTGAAGATACCGACATTTGGGATTATCTGAACGAGGTATGGAAAACGATGAAAGAGGCCATTCATCGCGGTCTGGAGGAAGAAGGCGTCTTGCCCGGTCCCTTAAACTTGCGTCGCAAGGCTTCGACATATTACATACGTGCCACAGGATATAAGCATTCGCTGCAATCAAGAGGTCTTGTATTCGCATATGCCCTTGCCGTGAGCGAAGAGAATGCTTCCGGTGGCAAGATCGTAACAGCTCCTACTTGCGGCTCATGCGGAGTGATGCCCGCTGTACTCTATCATCTGCATAAAAGCCGAGAATTCAGTGACACCCGTATTCTTCGGGCGTTAGCAACGGCCGGTCTGGTAGGCAACATTGTAAAAGCTAATGCTTCCATCTCTGGTGCCGAAGTAGGCTGTCAGGGAGAAGTAGGCGTGGCATGTGCCATGGCTTCCGCAGCAGCCAACCAATTGTTCGGAGGCAGCCCCTCACAAATAGAATATGCAGCAGAAATGGGATTGGAGCATCATCTCGGAATGACTTGCGACCCTGTATGCGGATTGGTACAGATACCCTGCATCGAACGTAACGCTTATGCGGCCGCCCGTGCCTTGGATGCTAACATCTATTCTTCGTTCACCGATGGCATGCACCGCGTCTCTTTCGACAAAGTGGTGCAGGTGATGAAACAGACCGGTCGCGATCTGCCTTCACTTTATAAAGAAACCAGCGAAGGGGGACTGGCAAAAGATTACCAGCAAATGTGAGGAATATTCCTCACATTTCCGGCCAATGCGTAAAGTCCGCACCCGTAATATCCTTTTCCTTGAGAAGTCCGCCATAAGCAGAATAATACAATGCTCTCTCCTGAGTGCCTCGCTGTACTTCGAGCAAATACTCTTCCGCTTTTGAGGGATAAGTCAATTTCGTTATATCATCTATCACCCAATCGGCATAATTACTTTCCAAATAAGCAGTATTGACAGCTTCAGGAAGCTGTTCTTCAAAAAGCTCTTGCTCTGTCATTACCCAATTTGCATTCGCATCAAACCAGACATCCAACTCATTGCCATCTACCCAACAATCGGCTACATAATATACTCCCTTCTGGCTCCACTCTATATCTTTTACTCCAGGATAAAGTTCATGCAATGCAGTCACAATATCGGAATTAGGTGGCAGATAATCATCGTCCGCATTACTACACGAACCAAAAGCAAATACGACCGCCAGCAATATGACGGTCAGTATATTCATCTTAAATTTAATCATAGTCAAGGAATCAATCTAAATTAATCGTCCGCCTTACGGAACTTGCCGTTCTTATCGAATTTGAAAGAAATATCAGTATTCAGTTCTACTTCAAACCCTTTGCGGTCTCTTTCAATCTTAGTGACATATTCATTTGTAAAATTATTAGCCTTCAAATAATCGGTGACAAAAGACGGAATAATCGTTGCGGGAACCTTTCCCTTTTTAGCATCGACTTCCTCCCAATTTCCTTTGCTATCAAAATCAATCTCCGTTCCGTTGGCAAGAACCACTTCATACTTTTTAGACATGATATCGCTATCGATCTTGATATGCTTTACTACCGGTTTAGTGAAATGGCGGTTGATGAAGTTACGTGCCGGAAGAGGAAGCTGGTTCATGTCTTTAGTTATTACATCACCGGCAAATGCAAACTGAACGGCTACAATAGCCATCACGAGAATCGATAAAATCTTTTTCATAATCGTTATTTGTTAATGTTAGTACTATTATTTATTCTGATTTCGTACTGCAAATAACGACACGGAATCTGGAAAGATTTAGGAATCCAGAAGGAGAAAAGCGTTTTTTGGTTTCTTTAACCAATATATGGAAATAGAGAAAAGCTACATGCAAGTTTGACACAACGAAAAGCTAACCTAACCAACGAGCTTTCTACGATAAATCATCTTGGTTTCGGCTTCGATGTAACCGGAGGTTCCTAGCTCTATATGACGGAAGGTACGACCTAACCACCCATATGTTATAAACCAATCGTCATGAAGCCGGGAATATAGGATGTCAGACACCCCCATGTCTCGCAGCTTTACACCCCCATGTAAAGCAGTGAAACATGGGGGTGTAAAGCTGCGAGACATGGGGGTGTCTGACAACACATCCCGGTATGCTACGCAACGTTTCCTTTCAAGGAAGGATAAACAGCTAGTAACTGAACAGGCAGTACACCTACTTCCTAAGATGCGGAACTTTGTTCCATAAAGAGGACATCGACATAACAAAAAGCAGCCACCTGAATGATCTCAAGGGCTGCCTTTTACTCTTTTTAAAACTATCATATTTGTGCATAAACGCACCGAAAACATCAGAGAACTAAATACTGTCTACATCATATGCCTCTTCCAAAAACTCCTCTCTCAAAATGGTCATCTTCCCATCAGCGGTAATGGTAATGGACAGAGGGACATATAAATCCGTTTGCGGATAACAAACGCTGGCTGCATAAACGATCCCTGAAGGGGTAGTCTTATTATAAACCATTCCTTCAAGAATAGATTTAGACAGGAAATCATCCCCTACCACGGAAGCAAAATCATGCTTAGTAAAAGTTTTGTTGAATACCGGTTCACTACCACGGGTCAGACGAAGTGTTATTTTATTATCGACGTATGTATCACCCGAAGGGCTAGTCACATGTGACAACTCCTCGTCCGGTGTTCGTGAAATCAAAGAATGGTATTCTTTTCCTTTGAATTTAATATCTACCTCTGCTTTCGACGACTGCATCCGTTGAAGTCCATGCGCATCCGTACTATCCAGCATCGCAAGAAGCGATCCTTCGTTTTTATTACTATTCTTATTACCGCAAGAAACGATAACTGCCAGCACCGGCACGAGAAACAGATATATAAGTTTCTTCATCTCTCAGACTGTTTTTTGAATTACCGGGCAAAGGAACAAAAAGACACGGAATTACACAAGCATATGACCTGATTATTCACCAAAGGGATTATTTACGTTTCTGCCCATCCCGTGACTTATGGCCATTCCGCATCTTCTGCATGTGTTCGGCCTGCTTCTTCGTATATGACTCATACTGTTCATTAGTAAGAATCTTCTTCAATTGTGCATCATACGCATCACGGGAAGCCCTCATCTCTTCACGCATCTTTTTACGGTCTTCCTTCGTCATTTCAGATGCCTTTCCCTTCCCTTTTTTATCACATTTCTGATCCTTAGACATGGAAGCTTTATTACACATCTTCTCAGTTTGAGCCAAATTCAACTCAAGTAGCTGTTGCTTCTGGGTATCGTTCAATGAAAGCTCCTTCGCCATGCGTTCCGTCATCTTCTCAGCACGTGCTTTCGGATCCATTTTCTTTCCATCACGCGGTCCTTGCGCCATCATCACTCCACCCATTAAAAACAGGGTTACCATAAAAAAAACTATTCTTTTCATCTTTACTTCTTCTTTTTAGTTAATACTATTATTCATTGGTTGCAACTGGGTATATGACCGAATACAGGACAGGAAGTTTAATCCCGACAATCGTTTTAACAATATATAAACGATTTGCAGGGATGTTTTAAGAAAACCTATCATTTTGTTGTTCCAATCAACTGATAGAAATCTTCTATTGGATAAGCCAAAAGATTTCCTTACCTTTGTTTACAAAATAATGAATAAAGAAACAAGATGAAATATATCGGAGCACATGTCAGTGCCTCTGGCGGTGTGGAAAATGCACCGGTCAATGCACACGAGATAGGCGCTAACGCCTTCGCCCTCTTTACTAAAAACCAACGTCAGTGGGTAAGCAAACCATTGACCGAAGATAGTATCCGGCTATTTAAAGAAAACTGCAAGTTGTATGGCTTTCAACCGGAGTACATCCTTCCACATGATAGTTACCTTATCAATCTGGGACATCCGGAAGAAGAAGGACTTGAAAAGAGCCGTGCAGCCTTCCTCGATGAGATGCAACGTTGTGAACTATTGGGTTTGAAATTACTCAATTTCCATCCCGGCAGCCACTTAAACAAAATACCGGTAGAAGATTGCCTCAGTCTCATTGCGGAAAGTATCAACATAGCCTTGGATAAGACGAAAGGTGTGACCGCCGTCATTGAAAACACTGCCGGGCAAGGCAGCAATCTCGGAAATGAATTTTGGCAGTTAAGGTATATAATCGACCGCGTAGAAGATAAATCCCGGATCGGGGTATGCTTGGACACCTGTCATACTTTTACAGCCGGATATGACTTGCTCGATGATTATGAAGCGGTGTTCCGGGAATTTGACGAAGTAGTAGGTTTCCATTATTTACGGGGAATGCATCTGAATGATTCCAAAAAAGAATTAGGTAGCCGGGTCGACCGCCATGACAGTATCGGCAAGGGACTGATCGGCTTCCCATTCTTCGAGAAGCTGATGCGTGACAGCAGATTTGACAATATGCCATTGATATTGGAAACGATAGATGAAGCATTGTGGCCTGAAGAAATAGCCTGGTTGCGCGAACAATCGGAAAAATAATTCCAGTCTCGGTTAAAAGGGCAATCAATAGATATTGGCCATACTGACCAACGGTTCATACAGCTTTTCAATATCTTGTGCGTCCATTTCAATCTGTACCTGATCTCCCGGGATCAATCTTGTCCCGGCAGGTTTCAGGTCTTTCCGGTCGCGATGAACATTCATAATAATGCAATGCTCCGGCAATTGAAGTTCGTCCACGACTTTTCCATCGAAATAAGATCCGGTCATGATCTCGACAGAAAGCGTATAACGCTTCTGCTGCTGAAAGTCCGGAGTATTTATCATATCGTCATACAGCGTCACATTGAATGGTTTAATTTGCAGTAGCTCCGTAAAGTAATAAGTCAATCCGCCTACCACCACAGATGGATAGAAGACTTCAAAATGACCGGTTATTTCTGTAATCAGAACAATGGCGGTCAACGGAGTGCGGATCACAGCAACCAAAAATGCAGACATACAAACCAACATTATATAACTCACGTTCTCTTGAGCAATAAATCCCTTCTGTACCAATATCAACGCGATAATCTGTCCGAACAATCCTCCCGTAACCAACGTCGGGATAAAATTGCCTCCCGGCAGCCCCGATGCGATGGAAAGAGCAGTAAAGACAAAATGAATCATCATCATAGCCAGCACCCACATGATCTGTGTACTGCCATCAGTCGCCTGTCCCAATAAAAATTGTTCCCCACCTCCCGTAAGCGATACCTCTACCAATGAAATGGCGTAAGCCACAACCAATAAATAAAGCATCTTCATACATACAGAATGTTTCACTTTTGAATAAACCCGCTTAAAATAAAGAGTTAGTTCTGAATAAAACTTTCCGAAAAGGGAAATCACTACAGCCAACAACAAGAACAACTTTACCTGCGACCAAAAAGACAATAAAGGATCTACAGCATCAATCAAGTGATAAGGATTCATCGGAAATATCCAACTTGCCACTCCGCTTGCTACCACCCCGGCAAGTAAAGTCGTAATAGCCGTTTTCGGTGCATCAAAGCGTTCAATCGATTCGATCACCAACAAAGAAGATGCCAACGGAGCAGCGAATGCAGCCGCCAATCCCGCACCGGCACCGGCTGCCAACAGTTGCTTCCTCTCACCTGCCAAAACCCGCCCCCATTTGGATATCAGACTGCCTACATATGAACCGATCTGGACCGAAGGACCTTCACGCCCTAACGACAAGCCCGCTGACATGACAAGAACACCGCCAACAAACTTCGAAACCAATTCAATAAAAGGATGCCTGTAAGTGATGCGCCCATTGATCACTCCCCGCGTTTGGGGAATACCTCCTCCCGTAATTAACGGCATCTTCTTAACCAACCACGAAACAAAAATCAGGATTCCCCAAAGGAAAAAGAATAATGGAATATACCAATACCAATGAGGATGAGAATCAAAGAAAGTACGTCGAGCATTGAAAAAGAACTGCAAGAGATAATGGTAAGGCACAGCAATAAGCCCTGTCAGCAATCCTACGAATATACTGACAAAGTATAACCGTGCATCAATAAGTTTCAACTTCCAGACATGCCATTTCCTGACACCTTCCAGGCTTTTCCAGTGTTCGAACATACCCCCTAAATAATTTGCCCAATATAACAATGAAACAAGCGGAGATGTTTGTTACATAAAGACTATTTCAAAAACAAAGGCAGTAAGCCTAATTCATTTAATCACAATCCAATAAATTATTTCCGAACTATACGGCTGACTTATAATAAAATGCATATCTTTGCGAAATGGAAGGTTCATTAGCAGTTAATGCCCTTACAAAACAAACATTCAGCGCGCCAATAAAACAAATAACAGACTAATACCAATTCATCATGAAAAAGAACCTGCCAACATGGACATTGTTCTTGGCTTTTACACTAAGCAGCTGTATAGCCGAAAAGAATTATTATGAAGAACCTACATCAAGCAGAGAGGACGGCTTTTTAATTTTAGAACTAATATGATTATTCAAACAAGACGCTTAGAACTGATTCCTTTAACCCTACATCAACTAAAATTATGGATTGAAGATATGCACGCATTGGAAAAAGAATTAAATTGCACTTATCAAGGGGAACCAATGGTAGGATTGTTTCTTAATATCGCAAAAGGGCAACTCGAAGCTACTGAAAAAGACAAAGCGCATTACTTTTGGCATAGCTTCTGGTTGTTACTTCGCAAAACAGACCGGACCGTAATAGGAGCAACAGATTTTAAAGATGTTCCAAATGCAAATGGCGAGGTTGAAATCGGGTATGGCATAGGAAAAGCTTTTGAACACAATGGATACATGACTGAGGCCGTAGAATCCATGTGCAAATGGGCATTAAGACAAAAGAATGTTCTAAATATCATTGCTGAAACAGATATTGACAATCAAGCATCTCAAAATATTCTTGAACGATGTGGATTTATAAAGTACAAAGAAGAGGAAACTATTTGGTGGAGACTATGAATTGAATGGTTGCTTCATTTTCTCTTTTTACCAAAACTTGTTGTGTTCAACACTGTATTCGAACCCTGCGGCTCCCAATTGTCTGATAATATCTTCTTTATTCAAATTCAAATCATCACATAATTCATCCAAAGAATTATAATTGTCACGAAGTTTCATATTAATAACGCTAAATAGCATCATTGTATCTTTAGGTAATTCCATACAAAAAATGATATAAAAGAATTGGGCTGCAAAGATATAGTTTTTTTCGATCTCATCAGCAAGATATCAATTTCAAAAGAATACTTTTTTCCTTAACCATTCGTTTCTAATAACTTAATTAATGCATCTCTCTGAATCGAATATTCATTGCTCTCCTTTTGGACATATTGAAGTAACCGAAGCCCGTCCTGACGAAGTTTGGATTTTTGTAGAAGTTCAGTATTTTCCATTTCATCCGAAATATTTAACAGGGTCATTGCTGCAAGCTCTATTTTCCCTATCTTATTACTATCCCCGTTATACCGCTCTATCAATTCCTGCATATCCATACAAATCAATTGTTCGGACGGTATGCCTAAAATTTGCCTAGTTAGACAGTCATATTCTGTCCATTCTTGTTTCCTTATCTTTTTCTTATTTAATATCGCATTGACAATTAGAGAAATAATCTCCTGAATCATTCGTATCAGATAATCTTGTTTAATCATAAATCTTCTTCCTCAATATATTAGTTCCTATTATAATGACAGCAGAGCAACAAAACTAATGAATATTTCTGAGATTATCTTTGTATTATGGATAAAAAGACCGATAAAGATTACTCTTTATACCGTTACTTTTTTGAAGAAGTATAGGCAATCGAACCTTTTTATTTAAATAATAATTGTATTTCGAGAAAAAAAAGATATTTTTGTCTGTCGAAGAAGAGAACAACAGAAAAAATGCAAGAATGAAATCACTGCTTCCCCTTATTTATATTATATGTTTTCATATTATTTTTCTTTCAGCCTGTACTGATAAAAGGCATCAGCTACATTCTGAACTCTTCTATATAGAATCTTTATCTGACGAAAAACCGGACAGCGCAGCAATACTATTACACCAATTCGCCATTGAAAACAGGGGATTATCCCAAGCCGATGAAGCCTATTATAACTTATTACAAACTAAGACCAATATACTTTTAAAGGCATCTCCTTCCGACTCCATTATTAATACCGTCATTAACTATTATGAGAACAATGAGGATGAACACAAATTGGCACTTGCCTATTATTACAAATCTCAAATCAGCATGTCCTTGGAAGCTGACTCGATCGCAATGGTATACATCTTGAAAACCATCGACAAAGTAAAAACGACAAATAACTTTCAACTGCTATCCAATGCTTATAATCATCTCGGATTTATTTATCTAATGCAGAACCTGCCATCAAATGCTCTTCAAGCTTTTAAAAAAGCCTATGAATACACTGATCAATTACCACGCAAGTATCTCAATAAACCTAAATATTTAAGAAATATAGCACGGGCATACAATTTGAAAGATCTTCTCTCCCACAATTCAGATAAACATGCATATAGGGATAGTGCCATATTATTTTATAATAAAGCTATCAGCCTTCAAACAGATAGCACCCCTAAAAATACTTCATTATCCATTTATAGGGAACTATCCACCATTTACATGTTTGATAACAATTTCACCAAATCCTTTGAATATCTGGAAGCCAGCCTTGATTCAAACAAATTGCAAGAGTATTTTGATAAAAAAGCAGGTATTTTCTTGAGAATGGGACAATTTGATTCGGCAAGTTTTTATGTACAAAAGTGCATGACAGATTCGGGATTGTATGATCGGTATACAATGTATGATAAACTATTAAAAATAGAGAAAAAGAAAAACAATCCTCAGAAAGCTCTGGAATATGCAGATTCATTGCTTATCCTAAGCGACAGCATGATCGCACGCACGATGCCCGAGGAGATGATAGAAATTCAGAAGAAGTATAATGAAGAAAAACTGCGTGCTGAAAAAGCCAGTATAGAAATAAAATATGAGAAGGAGAAATCCCATTCATTACTCATTTCATTCATTGTGGTCGTCCTATTGTTTTTGAGTACATACATCTATATATACAGTTATTTTAAGAAAAAGAAATTACAGCAATCTTTATTGAGACAAAGAAATGAATTGCTGCTATTGAACCAAAAGGCACGGCAGTGGAACACGCAGGTCCAATTAAGTCAAAAGAAAATTCACCAACTGGAAGATGAGAAGAAACAGATAGAATCCGACCTGCACATCATAGCAAATGAAAAGGAACTCATCCTGAAAGAGAAAGACGAGGAATTGGAACTGTATCGGAAACAAGAAAGCGATTTGCAGACTCAAAAAGCAAAATACGAAGAATTATGCTACGTGGAATTCAAGAAGCAATTTTTATCCGTTCCCCTCTACCGAAAAATTCCCGCTTTCGGTATCGAAAGAGTAGTAACGGAAAAGTTAAGTGTCCATTCTCAGGAGCAGCTAATGAGCATAATGGACGAGATATGTTACAGTTTCGCATCCCGATTGCACGTACTTCTTCAAGAATCCACTGAAAAGACCTGCCTCTGTTGCCTGATACGTCTGGAAGTAAAGCCGAAATATATCATGATATTATGCGATCTCAGCAAAGAAACTTATTATAAACAATGCCAGAGAATCGCAGAAAGTCTGATAGGCAAAAGTAGCGCCTCCGCATTGAGAGAATATCTCAGTTCCTTCTAAAACCACTGTTTTAGGGCTAAAATGTCCACCAACTTTTTTACAAAAGTATATTAAGTTACTCGTAGTAAAACGATTAGCTAACACATTTTTTATTTTTATGTCCACTTTTGCTATGGTAACGACCACTAATTTTGTGTCCAGACATTCCAACAAAATTAATCTAATTTAAAATTAAATGCGTATGAAGACAAGATTATTACTCTCATTGTGCTTAGTGCTTACACTATCCTTTCAGGCTCATGCACAATTTAAAGTACAAAAGGGGAAAACGGCAAACACTGTTGCAAAAGCAGCTGAAAGCAGTGACAAGAAATTACTTTATTCTCTTTGCGGAGAAATGTCCGGAGCAGCAATTGGTAAAGAGCAGGATTGGGAACAAAGATTTTATATTCGTATCCCTGCCAAACAATGGAAAGGCTGTAAGATCACTAATGTAGAAATCGGATTAGGTTTTGACGTAGGAAAAGACAGCTATGTATTTATCAGTAAAGATGTAGAAAAAGAGCCGGTCGTGAAACAATATTTCCAATGCGACACCATTGTTCCTCCTCCATATGAAGAAGATGATGAAAGAGAAATTATCGGTTGGAAAAATGTTCCCTTGGACGAAGCTTATGTTATTGATTCTGATGACGACCTATATATAGGTTGGTACACAGTTCAAGTCGATTTCTGGTACGGTCCTTGTGCTATCGATTGGGATGACCCTGCATCCAATGGTAATTTAGGTAGTCTTCGTCGCGTCGGTAAAGAAAAGTGGACATACGTCCAACTTGAACATAATCCGCTAATCCGAGTAACAGTTGAAGGTGATAACATCCCACAAAACCATCTTCGGACAATATACTATTCCGCAGATGAATTATACTACAAACCGGGTGAAACCGTTTACGTCGAAACCACTATCAAGAATGAAGGAGCCCTTCCTGTCACTTCTTTTGAAGTCACTTATCAAATGAACCAAGATGCACCGGTAACAAAACAGATAACCGATGTCAACCTTGAGCCTATGGAGGTATATGATTACGTAGTGGAAGCTCCTGTAAATGACGAGGGAAAGGGAAATCTCAAGGTGACGTTATCCAATCCGAACGGAAAACCGGATGATTTCATAGAAAGTACTACCACCCTTATCAACTCCTTCGGATGCCTGGCTAAAGGATTGCAGAAAAATGTAATAGTAGAAGAGATCGTAAGTACTAAAGAAGATAAATGTCCGGAAGCAACAAAAATAATTATGGACGCAATTGATAAATGCGACCGAAAAGAAAATGTCATCTTCATACAAAACCATGCAATAGCTAAAGATGAATATAAAATCAAAGGATATTCTTGGTTCAATGAAATTTTCCCTATTTCCCCATTTATTCCGGCAGTAAATATCGATCATAAATCAGCTATCCCCGGAACATTAATGCCTGCTGATGAAAACGAGACAACACAAGCTACTTCAGAAATGTTCCTAGTTGATGAGAATTTCGGAAAATATTTGGAAACTTGTCTGGATGAAGAAGATGTCTATTTTTCATTAGATATGGATTGCGAACCCATATATGACGAAGTAATTGGCCAAAACGTATTACAGATAAAGATAGACGCAAAACCCGCCATAGAAGGATTATTCCCCGATATCTACCAATCCAGTATGGCTCTTCTGCTTATAGAGGATAAGGTTGTCGGGCAACAAGCCGGTGCCGACGGTGAATATATCCACAACGGCATACCAAGAGCATTCATCAATGACGAGAATCCTGATGTTGCATATTTAGGAGACGAAATCAAAATCCCACGCAACGGGCAGCTAATTGAAGCTACGTATCCCATCCCCGATAAAACATGGAACATGGATAATTTAAAATTAGTTTGTTATATTGTGGATGCAAATATGGATGTTAGAAATGCTGTTGCATGTCCGGTTAAACCTATTGAGCAGGGAGTGAAAAAGGAAACAGTTGAAAACGATTTCGCGATTAACTGCAAGGACGGTACTTTGCATATTGACGGAAATTTTGATAAAGCCAGAATTTTCTCAATCAGTGGACAAACACTAATGGAAACAAACGATACTAACATAAATGTCTCAAGATTGGAAAAAGGCATTTATTGTATACTCATCCAAAAGGACAATCGCTTCGTATCCAAAAAGTTTATAATCCAATAACACAAATCTGATACAACAAGTAAGAGTTCGGTATAATTCAATTGGAAACAAAAAAACAACCGTTTTTATCATATTCCAAAGTTATATCGAACTCTAATTAAATTAATCCAACTTTATTTATTCACATATGAAGAAGCTTTATTTACTGCCACTGATTATTTGCCTGCTATTATTGCAAAATGTGGCATTTGCACAAAATAATCCATTGATGAAAAGTCCATTACAAACGGATGTAAGGCAAGCACAGGCACGTAGTGCCGAATCATCGGTTCAGTTAGGTTATTGTGATGATGTGATAGCGAGCAGTGTCGGGCTTGGGAAAGGTATTACACTTTCCGGTGCCATCTACATTACTCCAGAACAAGCCATACTCTATAAGAATGATCAGATAAAAAGCATCCACGTCGGATTATCTAGCAAATTAACAAAGCTTTCCGTGTTTATCACCCAAGACCTGAATGGAACGAATCTGGTAAAGCAATATGTTGGAACCACCCCCGAGGGATGGAAGGATGTTAATTTGAACACCCCTTATACAATTACTGGTGAAGGATTTTACATCGGATACATCTGTACAGGAGACAACCAGATTGGCTTGTCAAATCTTAAATCGGAATATGGCACATATGTTGAAATTAGTGGAAAATGGCAAGACTATTCAGAACGATGGGGTTCGTTGTGCATTCGTGTAGATGTAGAAGGTGACAATATGCCCAATGACCTTAGTTTGATAAGTATTGAGAACAGTATACCAAAAGCCGGTGAAAGCTTTACTCTGACAGGCGTTGTGAAAAGTATGACTACCGTCCCGGTGACAAGCTATGAGATAAAATATACTATAGGCGAAGAAACATATGCACCACAAACATTTGAAACGGTATTGAAAGCAAACATGCTGGATACCTTCCAAATTGAAGTTCCGCCATTGAGTGAAAATGGAGAATATGCATTGCAGATTGCCATATCAAAAGTAAATGGGAAAGCAGACGATTATGAAGGAAATAGTATAATACAGAGTATTGTGAAATATAAGGAGAATGTCTATCCTTATAAAGTAGTAGTAGAAGAAGGCACAGCCACTTGGTGCGGTTTTTGTCCTCGCGGTATTGTGGGAGTGCGGGAAATGAAAAAGAAATACCCGGATTCATTTATCGGAATTGCAGTGCATAGGGACGATCCATTAGAACCCACCAGCTATTCCCCCCTTTTCGATAATGGTATCTTGGTTGGTTTTCCCAAGTGTATCGTCAATCGAAAGACTAAGCATGTCTTTGACCCGACATTCAGTAATTTAGAAGAAGCTTATTTAGAGGAAATAGATAAAGGTGCTGATGTGGGGATTACTGTTACTGCCCAATATACTTCAGAAGCCCAAGAGGTTGTAGCAATAAATACCCAAACAGAATTTGGCTATTCTGCTGAAAATGCAACTTATAGTATCGCATTTGTTGTCACAGAAAACGAGGTCACAGGCTACAAACAGCAAAACTATTACGCAGGAGGCGAGCGCGGAGCTATGGGTGGCTTTGAAGATTTACCACCTCTGGTCAATATAGTTTATGATGATATCGCACGCGGTATCTACCAATCGTATGCCGGTACGTTAAATAGCCTGCCAACCACAATTGTCAAAGGAGAAACTTATACCTACTCATATGAATTGACGTTACCCGCTGAAATTAAAAATAAAGGGAATCTTGAGATTATAGCATTGCTGATTGATTCTACGACCAAGGAAATTGTAAACGCTGACAAAGTGAAATTAACAGCTTTGACTGATGTCGAACAGGTTCGAGAATGCTCTGATATCAATGTATTTGCCGAAGATGGCATCATTAAAGTTAATGGAGACTATGACTCCATGCAAGTATATACCACCGAAGGCATGGAAATTGCTAATTTACAGCTATATTCAGGAATTTACCTAGTTAGAGTAGTGGTTGGCAATCACATTTACATAAAGAAGATAGCATTATAAACAAATTATAATCTTTACCCGCATGCGAAATAAAAAAATGAAGAAGCTTTATTTATTGTCACTAATCAGTTGCCTGTCGCTATTGCAAGGTGTGGCATTTGCACAATCTCCATGGAGTCCGTTGTGTATTCGTGCAGGAATAGAAGATGATGATATGCCTGACAACCTTAATCTGATTAGTATTGAGGACTGCAAGGTAAAAACTGGTGAAAGTTTCACCCTAACGGGAGTGGTAAAGAGCATGACTGCTATTCCAGTGACAAGCTACGAAATAAAATACGTTGTAGGGGATAGAGAAGGGGGTTCACAAACTTTTGAAACGGCATTGAACATAAATATGCTGGATACTTTCCGGATTGAAGTTCCGGCTATTTATGAAAATGGAGAATATACCATGCAGGCTGATATATCAAAAGTTAATGGAAAGGCAGTGGATCATGAAGGAAACAATGCAAAACAGAGCATAGTGATATGTAAGGAATTTATCTTCCCTTATAAAGTAGTAGTTGAAGAAGGTACAGGTACTTGGTGCGGTTGGTGTCCTATGGGCATAGTAAGCATGCGGGAAATGAAAAAGAAATACCCGGATTCATTTATCGGAATTGCAGCCCATTACAACGATCCGTTAATGCCTAATAGTTATTCCCCCATTTTTGATTACTTCATTAATTTCCCCAGTTGTATCGTAAACCGGAATAAAAAACTTGTCTTTAGTCCATCATTCGAAAAATTAGAAGAAGCTTTTCTAAGTAAATTAGATAAAGGGACTGATGCTGGCATTACTGTTACGGCCCGATATACTTCGGATGCTCAAAAAACAGTTGAGGTAAATGCTAATACAATGTTCGACCATTCAATGGGAAATGCAGCATACAGCATAGCATTTGTTGTTCTCGAAAATGGAGTTACAGGCTACAAACAAACCAACGCTTATGCGGGAGGGAGAAATGGAAAAATGGGAGGTTTTGAGAATTTACCTGGCTCAGTCAAAATGGATTTTGATGATGTAGCACGCGGAATTTATAAATCGTATACCGGCACATTGAAAAGTGTACCGACTCAGATTATTAAAGGAGAAGCTTATACTTATACATACGAACTTACTTTGCCTGATGAAATTCAGAATAAGGGGAATCTGGAAATTGTAGCATTGTTAATTAAGTCTACTACGAAAGAAATTGTAAATGCAGACAAAGTGAAATTAATAGCCTTGACTGATGTCGAGCAAGTCCAAGAACACTCTGATATAAGTGTATTTGCTGAAGATGGTATCATTAAAATTAATGGAGACTATGACTCCATGCAGATATATACTACCGAAGGTAAGGAAATTGCTAATTCACAACTTAATTCAAGAGTTTATCTGGTAAGGATTGTAGCTGGAAACCACATTTACATAAAAAAGATAGCATTATAAAACAGTTAGAATCTTTGCCAATATAAAAGACAAAAAGGATTGTTAACTAAATAAGCAGAGTAGGATACATTTTAATTCAACAAAAGAAAATAGACTCTAAAAAACGTCCTAATGACAAGGGGATATGCCAAAACAGCCATATCCCCTTTTTTTATACACAAAGCTCGCGAAAGATAAACTTCCAGGCAGAGGATGAATCAAAGACAGAAAGCGGAAGTAAGGACAATGTATGCCGGAGCAATACTTATGTCATCTTGATAGTTCCCCCCTCAACAGTCATACAACCTAAAGACACTTACAGTCAATAAGAACTTATGTACCATGTTTGTTCTGCTGTTTTCAATATTGGCAAGAAACACAATGATATTGTAAGTTTCTTATTTCAAGTCTTTCCTCTCTATTTTCCTTCCGGAGAAAGTGTATTAGCAAAGAAAGTGCCGGGATTAGAAAAGGCAAAAAAGAAGGGAAAAAGAAAACGAGTCAAAACAAGCACACAAGTACTATCATTGAACTATAGTCCAATATAAGGTTATCATTCGACATATATTTATCAGAAATCACCTATTCTATAATAGAATTTCAAAGAGAATGACTACCTTTGTATATAAAAAATACATCATAGAACATATGAATAAAGATATAAATCGTTTGAAGGTAGTTTTAGCAGAGAAAAAACGTTCCAATAAATGGTTAGCAGAACAACTAGGAAAGGATCCTGGAACAGTGTCTAAGTGGTGTACAAACACTATGCAGCCTAATTTAGAAACGCTTGTCAAAATAGCAGAGTGTTTAGGTGTAGACATAAAAGATTTACTTTGGTCAATTAAAAATGATAAGTGAAAGAATACAGAAATCAATGAAGAAGAAATATAAAGGAATAGATTTATTTTGTGGTATAGGTGGTTTTAGACTTGCTATGAACAGCAATCAAGTGGAATGTGTATTCTCGTCTGATAATGACAAGTTCGCACAACAAACCTACGAGGCGAATTTTCATGAAGTACCAACAGGAGACATAAAGGCTGTTAATGCAAAGGATATCCCAGATTTTGACATGTTAACAGCAGGATTTCCATGTCAGCCTTTTAGTTATGCAGGAGAAAAGCAAGGTTTTAGTGATGAGGTAAGAGGTACTCTATTTTTTGACGTATGTCGAATTTTGGAATACCATAAACCACCAATGGTATTTCTTGAAAATGTAAAGGGTTTGAAATCTCACGATAAAGGCAAAACGCTTCAGACTGTTTTGGACACTCTAAGAAAACTTGGTTACTACCCACATTGGACTATCCTATCTTCCTTGAATTATGGCCTTCCTCAGAAACGAGAAAGATGGTATTGTGTAGCCTTTAGAACTGATGTTGACTTTGAATGGCCCAAGCCTATGGAAGGACATCCTGTATTGCATGACATTATAGACTTGAATGACAGAAATCCATCTTTGGCTATTTCTAAATTTGAACTAGATAGGATAGATTATCATTTTGCAAACGCCAAGCCAGGTGATAGAATCCAACATGACAATTCAAAATATAAGCCAAATACGAAAAAGGGGAAATATGGCGTTTTCTCTTTCCAAAAAACAGATGGTTCTTTACGATTTCATGTTGGTGATCCAGCTAAAACACAAATTCAGGAAGCATTCTATTCCTGTCTTGACACATATGCTTCTACAATTATAGCTAATAGGACACCAAAACTATGGGATATCCGCAGAAAGTTGTCTGTACTTGAATCAAAAAGACTTCAAGGCTTTCCGGATAACTTTATATTCCCTGTATCTGATGCTCAGGCATATAAACAGTTGGGAAACTCAGTGAGCGTGCCAATCATTGTAAAGATAATGGAAAACATGATTAAAACTTACGAAAAAGCTCTTGAAAAATGAAATATATAAGTATAAAGTCTGTCGTTGAAGCCTACAAAGGTTTTCAAGATTGTATGACCAATAAGTCATGGGGCTATTTGGCTCTGTTAAAAGGATGCAAGAATAGCGTTCGCGCTTCAGTGCCCTACAAGGTTGATCTTGATGGAGTATCAAACTTCCTTGAAAACATCTTCAATTTAAGCCAAACAAAAAAGAAATACAATAGTGGACGTGCGTTATACGTTGTATTCTCAAACAAATGGGATAAATATTTTAACGACCAAGGGAAGCATACCCCTAATATATATGATGTAGCGATTTGGGCATACAGAAGAAATTCTTTTGAGGACAATGTGACCAAGGAGGATATTCTCCTGAAGTTTGCAGAAGAATTCAACATTCCATTGAACATTATTGCAAGCAGCTTTAACACTCGTGCTAAAGAAATAGTGTTTGCGGACTCCTTGTATTCTGAAGCTTCACTCAAGGCAGAACTGAATAATATCGGTGTCGATGTATCTAAGGACAACATCGATGCAAAAAAAGGAAGCGTTGTTGCATCTCCTGGCGAAATAAGCCGTGGTCCTTTTGTTCAAACTTTATATGCTGGCTTGGAGATTACAGACTATGTTATCATCTTACAATCAGACTATCAGTCTCTTTATGGTAATGCCGTAAAGTCTAACAATGGCATAGATTGTACTAACCACAATAAATGCTCTGCCTATCGTCCATATATCACCGCCATCAAGTCCAAGCCCTTCCTCTTGCTTGCCGGTATTTCCGGTACTGGTAAAAGCCGTATTGTTCGTGAACTTGCCCGTGCATGTTGGGATAAAGGCTCCGCTGAGTATAATGCCCATAAGCCTAAGAATTTTGAAATGATTCAGGTGAAACCCAATTGGCATGATTCCACTGAATTAATGGGCTATGTCAGTCGTGCTAGCGGGAAACCTGTGTATGTGATTGGCAATTTCTTAAGGTTTATTACACGAGCTTGGGAAAACCCCAATGTACCTCATTTCCTTTGTTTGGACGAAATGAATCTTGCTCCTGTAGAACAGTATTTTGCGGAATATCTAAGTGTAATTGAATCTTGTAAAAGCCATGAAGACGGAACTGTGACAACAGACCCTATATTTGAAAAGACAGATGAAGAATGGTATTTCAATTTAACAGAATCATTGACTACAGTTGAAGACATTAGACTGAAATTCAATGAAGAAGGAATTTCTATTCCTCAAAACCTCATTGTGGTAGGTACTGTCAATATGGATGAAACAGCGTTCTCTTTCTCCAGAAAGGTACTCGACCGCGCCATGACAATAGAAATGAACGAAATTGATCTGTATGCCGGATTGGGTAGCAAATATGAGCGTATTGGTAAATTAAACAGCGACATGCTTATCGGAACAGCCGTAGAAGGTGTGGATGTGTATGCTGATAATGCGGAGATTTGTAAGAAGGCTCTAACCTATTTGCAGGCAGTGAATGACGTTCTTGATGGTACACCATTCAAGATAGGCTATCGTACACGAAACGAATTCTTGCTTTATGTAATAAACAACTTGCCTTATAACATAAACGAAAGCGGCAACGAGTTCAGTGAAGATGAAGTTATCACAACCGCATTGGATGAAATAACAAGCATGAAAATCTTGCCGCGCATTGAAGGCGATGACACCAAAGTCAAGAGTTCACTTCTTGAAAGGTTGATAACTACCATCGAAACACAGTTATCAGCTCTGACTGAAGAAGATAAGAAAATAAAATCTGTCTCCATTGCCAAATTAAAAGAAATGCAAAAACGGTTACTGTCCTCCGGTTACACCAGTTTCTGGAACTAAAGTTCTCAAGCAATGGAACTGCTAACCATAAAACATCAGGATTTTAAAATGATTATCGAATGTACAAAATTCGATAGCATTTGGCATAAAGCAAAGAATAATGTAGAAGAAGAAAGTTTACATTCCACATATTCTTGGTCAGAAGGAGTATCTACTGTTATTTTGAACCACTACAATGAAAAAGCCATTACGATTGAGAATAACCAACAAGCTCCTGCCATCTTTTTCGATAATACCGATTATCCTATTTGGATTGAGTTTAAGGACTATGTAAAAAAAGCACAATTCGGGTCTTCTCTTCAGAACGAAAACGAGAAATTTACTTTTCGCAGCCAAATATTAGCCGGTTTCTTAAATTATGGCAATGAAATTGGTCGCAGTGAAATACAGCTCATATATCAAGTGGGAACGGAAAACCGTAATTTTGTCTTCTCCTTTGAAGTATTAAGTACCAAACTCAACTATCACGAGCATTGGAAAACCATTATCGAGGATATTGAACAGGAGTACAGAATGCTTTCACTTGATTACATGCGGAGAACCTTTCATGGATTTTCACCCAATGCAAGTGAAGACACCCCGGAAACAATCTGGTGGAATGTGTTTGCCTATGAGCAACAGAAATTCATAAAAGCTTGTAAGAATATCATTGACCGACCACGGCATCGCTTGCATGGAAAGGAGGCGTATAAGCGTGCCGATAGGTTGACATTTATTCCCTCTTGTA
>OODP01000797.1_pt1 | contig 23937 bp, 19 predicted proteins | sample 1671011 | NCBI WGS metagenome assembly OODP01 (sample SAMN06348113, study PRJEB24527) | human gut metagenome | biome: human gut; feature: ankylosing spondylitis patient; material: feces | host: Homo sapiens | place: China | collected 2015-10
AACAGATAGAATACCCATTTTCATCGGATAAAGTATTAATCATCATCAGATGAAATAACCATTTCCAACAAATGAAGTATTCATTTCCATTAAAACGAGGCTAAATTTACTTGAAATGAGCCATAATTCCCATTTCTTTTCTCTACTTCTCTTCTTTCGGGGAAGGTTTATTTTGTGACGGAATGAGATGACAATTCTATGATATTTGTCATTTGGAAAGGACAGGGAAATAAGTGTTGTTTTATGTAACTCAGATTTCTGTTTTATTATCAAAGTGGAAAGCTGAGATTGCTCTACAATCCGTTTTTTCTAATCATGTTTATCATCGGCTCGAAATATCACAGTTCAGGATGGATAGGAAAAGCAATATGTCAGAATGACAATTCTCGAAACAGAATTCACCATAGCTGAAAGTATACGCTCTCGTCCATTATCCAAACTGATAGTTTCAAATCTATCCACTCTGACTTGCTAATGCAGCTAGGACCAAAGGCGATAGCAAGATGAACTTCAAGTAGGATTTCACAAAGGAAGAATTAAAAAAAGCCAGCCGTAAGAATATTCAAACTGCTGGCAAAATAATACCTACATTGCAAAACTTAGGATTGGATGGATGCAAGCAGGTCTTCAGCTGTTAGCAACATCTGCTCACCTGTTTCCATGTTTTTCAACATAACTTTGCCATCCTGCATTTCATTTTCACCCACAATAGCAACGAACGGAATATTCTTTGCATTAGCATAACTCATCTGCTTTTTCATCTTTGCCTCATCCGGGAATATTTCCGCACGTATACCGGCTGCACGGGCCTTGGCCAATATTCCCATTGCAAAAGCTGCTTCTTTTTCGCCAAAATTAACGAATAGCAACTGAGTACCGTTTACCGCTTCTTTAGGGTATAAATCCAATTGATTAAGTACATCGAAAATACGATCCGCCCCAAAAGAGATTCCTACTCCCGACACTCCTGCCATTCCGAATACACCGGTCAAGTTATCGTAACGACCGCCTCCTGTAATACTACCTATCTGCACATCCAAAGCTTTCACTTCAAAAATAGCACCGGTATAATAATTCAATCCGCGAGCCAACGTCAAATCTAATTCAATCTCATTCTTTAGCCCCATTGTCTCCAGTGTAGTCAAAATGAATTCACTCTCTTGCACACCCTTCATCCCGATTTCACTAAGAGACAGTACCTCTTTCAATGTAGCCAGTTTCTCTGCATTTGTCCCGCTAAGCAGAATGATCGGTTGCAATTTGGCTATAGCCTCATCACTGATTCCTTTTTCTTTCAATTCTGCATTGACATTCTCAAGACCGATCTTATCCAATTTATCAATAGCTACGGTAATATCGACAATCTTGTCAGACTCACCAATGATTTCGGCTATACCGGAAAGGATTTTACGGTTATTTATCTTAATGCAAACCCGAATACCGAAACGGTTGAATACAGTATCGACAATCTGCATCAATTCCACTTCATTCAGTAACGAATCGCTACCTACCACATCGGCATCACACTGATAAAACTCACGATAGCGTCCCTTTTGAGGACGATCGGCACGCCATACAGGTTGTATCTGATAGCGTTTGAAAGGGAATGTGATTTCATCCCGTCGCATTACCTCATAACGGGCAAAAGGCACAGTCAAATCATAACGCAATCCCTTTTCACAAAACCTACTTGCCAACTTCACGGCATTGCGACTCAACAATTCTTCGTCAGTAATACCCGAAAAATAATCACCGGAATTCTGTATTTTAAACAATAGCTTATCCCCTTCTTCACCATACTTTCCCATCAACGTAGAAAGCATCTCCATAGAAGGAGTCTCTATCTGCTGAAAGCCATAAAGATGATAAACATCACGAATCGTATTAAAAATGTAATTACGTTTCGCCATCTCCACAGGCGAAAAATCTCGTGTTCCTTTCGGTATGCTCGGTTTTGCTGCCATAATTCTAACTATTTTATGTAATTGGTCTGCAAAGTTATAGGAAATTATTGATTAATCAGAACAACCATACCAAATTTTACCTGCTCCAATGCGAAATATCAGAGTCTAACGGAGAACAAAAATACTGATTAGCACCAAACTGACTTCTTATCCGGTATAATAACAAGCATACACCCAAATAAACAAACAGCTCCCTCCTTCTGATTCTGAAGGAGGGAGCTGTTTGTTTATTTGGACGAATTAACTCAGTAAATTAATCTCTTCTTCCAAGAAATATCATAATGTAATAAATCAATGTAGCTAAAGAGCCTAAAGCAGCTACTACATAAGTATAAGCAGCGGAACGAAGTGCATCTTCTGCCTGTGCATGATTACGTGCATTTGTAATGCCAGACGAACTCAACCATACCAATGCGCGTTTGCTAGCATTAATTTCTACCGGCAAAGTGATAAAACTAAACAGAGTCGTCATAGCGAACAAAATGATACCAGCCAATAAAAGCTGAGGAAATGAATTGATCAGTAATATACCTGCAAGTAATACCCACGTCATCCATTGAGAAGCAAATGTCACAACAGGAACCAGTTTACTACGCATTGTCAGAGGAGCATAGGAACGCGCATGTTGCACAGCGTGACCGCATTCGTGAGCAGCTACAGCAGCTGCCATAATGCTATTACTCTCATAAACGCCTTCACTCAGATTCACTGTCTTATTGGCAGGATTATAGTGGTCAGTCAGACGTCCCGGTGTATGTGTCACCTGAACATCATAAATTCCATTGTCATGTAACATTTTAATAGCCACGTCGCGTCCTGTCATTCCATTGCCCGTAGGTATCTTAGAATATTTTTTAAACTTGTTCTGCAAGTTCATCTGTACCAACCAGCTTACCAAGGCAATCCCGATAAAAATTATCCATGAAATAGGTATCATACTTTTCTTTTTAATTTAAATGATTACTACCCGTATAAATACAAATAGCTTGCCAAAAATAAAGGGAAACTTCGGATGTACCAATAGTTTCCCTTTTGTTTTAGGAAGAATTAGCTAAAAATTATTCAATTGTCAGTTCCACCACCGTATCAATATCGACAGGAACAGCACCGAGTTCCAACAGTATGCCGTCACGGCTACGAGTATACCGCAGAGGAGATTTGTCTTTAAAGAACACTGCTTTCTTCACCTTCTTTCCGGTCAATGGAATGAACAGGGATTTATCTTGCAGGTCAAGGATGTGTACATAAAGCTTATTTCCTTTCTGAGTGGTCACACCCCAATCATGAGGCGCAACCAGTCCACCGCGAGTGCCATAAATGGTTTCACCGTATTGTTGCATCCACTCTCCTACTTCTTTAAGTCGCTGTACAGCAACTTCCGGAAGCTCTCCATCAGGTTGGGGGCCTATATTCATCAATAGATTCGCATTTTTACCCGCAGCTTTTACCAGATAATGGATTAATGTTTTAGTAGACTTATAATTGGGATCGGTTATTTTATACCCCCACATGCCGTTCATTGTTTCACAAGTTTCCAGAGGCAATTGGCTAATGTCCTGCCCTGAAAGTCCGGAGTTATTCTCACCCGGAAGATCTCGTTCGAATATCTGAATATCTTCTCCGGCAAAAGGAACCTGATGATGATTGTTCCCTATCAAGCAGGCAGGCTGTAAACGATGAATCATTGCGTACTGCTCGGGCAACTGCCAATCAAAACCGGGGTTCTGATCCTGATCCCACCAACCATCAAACCAGATCGCTCCTACAGGACCATAATTAGTCAGTAATTCGGTCAATTGATCATTCATAAACTGATAATAAGTACGCCAATTTCCTTTTGAATCGGCTCTTCCGGTTCCTCTACCGGTACGCCCCCAGGGATAGTCTTCCCGAGACCAATCCAAGTGAGAATAATAGAAATGCAATTTAATACCCTGACGGGCACATTCATCAGCGAGTTCTTTCACAATGTCCCGCTTAAAAGGGGTTGCTTTCACTACATTATAATCAGAAAATTTCGTATCGAACATCGAAAAGCCTTCATGATGGCGAGTAGTAAAACAGATGTACTTCGCTCCCGAAGCTTTAATAGCAGCCACCCAACGAGCCGCATCGAACTTAGAAGGATAAAAACCACCCGCCAATTTGGCATACTCTTTATAGTTAAGATCCCGGTTCGTCATAGTCCACTCACCAGTCGCAAGCATACTATAAAGCCCCCAATGGAGGAATATGCCGAACTTATTGTCTTGGAACTCCCGCCGCGCTTTCAGATTCTCTTCAGTCGGAGTATAACCGGATTGTGCCGTTAAAGGGGCACACGCTCCAATAACAAGGAGCAGAGTAATAATTTGTTTTATCATACGCATTAAATAAAAGAAGGGCATCTTTAAAGCATTTTGCTTGAAAGATACCCATTATAAAACTAAAGGAATAATTTATTCTTCTGTATATCTTTCAATAGTCTGTTCACGGTCAGGACCTACTGAAACAATCTTTATTTCGACTCCCAACTGCTCTTCAAGGAAACTCAGGTAGGCGTTAAATTCTTCGGGGAATTCATCCTCGCTCTGCACTTTCGTCATATCAGTCTTCCAGCCCGGGAGTTCCGCATAAATAGGTTCTACCCCTTCGGTGATATCATATGGAAAATAATCAATTTCTTCACCGTTTAAACGATAAGCCACACAAGCTTTGATCGTATCAAACGTATCGAGTACATCACTCTTCATCATGATAAGCTTGGTAACACCGTTTACCATAATAGAATACCTCAAAGCTACGAGGTCGATCCATCCGCAACGACGCTTACGTCCGGTAACAGAACCAAATTCATGTCCCAGAGTGCATATCTTATCGCCTGTTTCGTCAAACAACTCCGTAGGGAAAGGCCCTGAACCGACGCGAGTGCAATATGCTTTGAAAATACCGTATACATCACCGATGCGATTAGGCGCAACGCCCAAGCCCGTGCAAGCACCGGCACATACCGTGTTTGAAGAGGTAACAAACGGATACGAACCGAAATCAATATCAAGCATTGTACCTTGGGCGCCCTCGCAAAGAACGCTTTTGCCCTCTTTCAACAAATTGTTCACTTCATGTTCACTGTCTACCAAATGGAACTGCTTCAAGTATTCAATACCTTCCATCCAAGCTTTTTCAGGCTCCGTCAAGTCGTATTCATAGTTCAAGCTTTTCAGAATCTGTTCATGACGAGCTTTGGCAGCAGCATACTTCTCGTCGAAACCGTGGAGGATGTCTCCGACACGGACACCGTTACGGCTCACTTTATCCGTATAAGTCGGACCGATACCTTTTCCGGTAGTCCCTACCTTCGAGTCTCCTTTAGCAGCTTCATAAGCAGCATCCAGAATGCGATGTGTCGGCAGGATCAGATGTGCTTTCTTTGAAATGTGCAGTCTTTCTTTCAAATTATGTCCCGAAGCTTCAAGAGCCTCTGCTTCTGCTTTGAACAGTGCGGGATCAAGAACAACGCCATTACCGATAATATTCACCTTATCTCCCTGAAAAATACCTGAAGGGATGGAACGAAGCACATACTTCTGTCCTTCGAACTCGAGTGTATGTCCCGCATTCGGACCGCCCTGAAAACGTGCTACCACATCGTATCGGGGAGTCAATACGTCTACAACTTTTCCTTTACCTTCATCGCCCCATTGTAAACCTAATAGTACATCTACTTTCATTTTTCTTTCTTATTGTTGTTACTTACTTTTTTCCTTCTATTGGCACGATCGCATTTACTGCATATTCCATAAATGTACAAAGAATAGTGCGAAAGCTGAAACCGACTCAACTTGGTATTCTCGATAGCGTTTTGTAATGCTTCATTTTGAAATTCGGTAACTTTACCGCATTGTGTACATATCTGGTGATGATGTGTCTCTCGATTATAAGACTTTTCATATTGGGAAGAATTGCCGAACTGATGCTTGATGACCAGCCGGGCATTGATGAGCAGGATAATAGTATTGTATAACGTGGCACGACTTACACGAAAGTTCTCCTGGTTCATCATTTGGGAATAGAGCATATCTATGTCGAAATGACCGTCTATAGAATAGATAGTTTCAAGTATGGCATAACGCTCGGGAGTCTTACGATGCCCGTTCGCATTGAGATATTCTGTGAATATCTGCCTTACAGTATCTTTCACATTCTGACTTTCCATTATCGGCACAAAATTTGCGCCAACAAAGTTAAGCCTTTTTTGTAGAAAGCAAATGATAAAGGGAAGTTTTTTAAACTTCCTCCTTTACCATGCTATACAGAACCTGCTCTGCTTCGACTGTAGAGTCTTTCATCCCCTCCACCAATCTACATACTTGAAAAGCATGTTCTTCGCTGTGTTGCATATATTTACGGATAGCCAACATGGCCGAATTGCGCACACGATAACTACCGGAAAGCACTGCAGAGATGGCCTGATCAAGAAATTCACCAGCAACCCGCTCCGTCATATCTCCCTTTTTCACCAATAATCTGGCAATGGTAAGATAACCGCAAATCTGCGCATATTCTTCCTCTGCAGCAATCCATTGGAAAGATTTAGCAGGAGCATAGGGCAAATTCTGGAAAAGATTCATGCATGTAAGTTCTGCTATTTCCATAGTAGGCATATTCTCAACCCAAATATCGGCAATTTCAGGATAAAAGGTTTCTATCGGCTGCAACAATCCGGCAAGTATCTTGCACTCACGAATGTCTTCTTTCCAAAGAGCCTGAGCCAAATCATGGTTCTTCTCGAAAGAAGCAGCAATACTCTTTATACGTGGCAGCTCAACTCCGAAATTGAGTTTATAGTTTATGCCTTTTTCACGCATACTTTGTGATACGACTCCATTCATTGATAAACGGAGTTGCGTCTTGATATCTTTTAATTGTTCTTTTATATCCAACATAATAAAATAATTAAGAGTGAAAAAGGAAGTTCTCCTTATCTCAATTCTCCCTTCTTCACTCTCCCTTCTTAATTCTTTCTTCTTAATTCACGTCCGGTAGTGGAGAATAATCTTTGCTATAGCGCAACATCTGTTCTGCATACCCTTCATCATAGGAAACGGTTATATCGGTAATGTTTCCATTTTCATCTATTACAGCTTCATATTTCGGATTGACAAACCCTTTGTACGGAGCCAGGTTCAACTTCTTATAACGTTCCAGAATCTCAGCATGGAGAACAGGATCAACTTTCACTGCATAGTTTTCTACCAAAGCACGGGCAGCTTCATAATCACCGGTAGACTTGATTCGCTGGATTTCAGACAACAACTCTCCAAAGAGTTGACGCACCTTGTCATAATCATTCACTTTGACATAAGTTTTTCCATCCTTTTTCACCAGTTCCACCACTTTATCAGGAGCGCCCTTTTCAAACACCCAACGAGCAATGAGCTGGCGATTACGCATGTGCGCTTCTTCCACACTGTTGCCCGGTTCGATACGTACAAGCTGGGTCATCAGGCCGTTCATCAAGTAACTGTAATACTCAGCTTTATAGGCATCTGCATCAGGAGTAAGACCAAGTTCCACCAGTTTGGGATCTGCAACATAATACAATCCGAAAAGATCAGCACGTGCTTCTTCGATTGTCGAACCATGCGCTTTCAAGGCGTCCGGATCGACTCCCGGAAGCAACTTGCCCGAACCGTGCCCCAAACATTCATGCAGGTCGGTATGCAATTCACCGGTAAGGTCACCATATTTATCAATAAGTTGTTTCTCGGCATCGCTATAAGCAAATTCTTCTACGAAACCATTGCCATGAGATGCTTTATTATATGCGTCCGTTATGTTGCCAATCGTCACGGATTTAGAACCATGATGTGCGCGTATCCAGTTTGCATTGGGCAAATTAATGCCAATAGCCGTGGATGGATAGAGATCACCACCAAGAATAGCGGCTGTAATGACTTTCGCAGTAACACCTTTCACTTTGTCTTTCTTGAACTGTGCATCTACCGGTGAATGATCTTCAAACCATTGCGCATTACCACTGATAGTTTCCGTACGACGTGTCGCATCCAAATCCTTGAAGTTAACGAGAGACTCCCAACTGGCTTTTATCCCGAGCGGATCGCCATAACTTTCTGTAAAACCGTTCACGAAATCAATACGAGAATTCAAATCCTTCACCCACAAGATGGCATATTCATCGAATGTTTTCAGGTCACCCGTTTCATAGAATTCGATCAGCTTACCAATTGCGGCTTTCTGTGCTTCATCTTCGGCCACTCCTTCAGCTTTCTTCAGCCAATAAACAATCTTTTCAATAGCTTGTGTATAAAGTCCACCGACTTTCCACACTTTCTCCTGAATAATACCGTCCTCCTTAACCAATCGGCTATTTAAGCCATAAGAGATGGGAGTTTCATCCTTCGGGTCTTTCATCTTCCCGTAAAATGCCTCCGCTTCAGCTTGAGTAACCCCATCGTAGTAATTACTTGCAGAAGTCAGAACCAAGTCTTCACCATCTGCCTGATTCACACGTTTAGGCATAATTTTTGGATCGAATATCACAGGAAATATTTCATCACAGAACTGCTCCACCGTTTGCCCTTCTGCCAATGGAAGTTGGGAGGCATCCAGACTTAATACAGCTTGTCTCAGGAAATCCTGAGAAAAACCGGGAACAAACTTTTCCGAACCATAATGGTGGTGGATACCATTGGAAAACCATACTCGCTTGAGATAGACTTCCATATTCTTAAAGTCGTCGGTATTCTTATCACCTTTGTAGTCGGTGTAGATTGCTTCCAGCATTCTGCGGATACGGAGGTTGTACTTTCCATTCTGATCGTAAAGGATATCACGACCCTGCTGGGCAGCCTCGGTCAGGTAATAAACCAGCTCTTTTTGTTTTAGCGACAGGTCCTCGAATCCGGGAACCCGGTAACGCAACATTTGTAAATCAGCAAATTGTTCCACAGTGTAATCAAATTTATCTGCCTTCGCAGTTGTTGTTTTTTGAGCCCCGCCACATGCTGTAAGCATAGTAACCGTAGCTGCCATCGAAATAATAAAATGTTTTTTCATAAGTAAACGTATATAAGATAATTTGAGGATTTTTATTTATAAAAACATGAAAAGGAAGTATCCCGAGTCTTACACCCGGAATATTTCCTTTTATTCAACATTAAATTGTACAATTACTTTTTATTGTTTTCCAAATGTTTTTTACGATAGCCATTCGGGGTTTCTCCAACATTCTTATAGAAAGCTGCATAAAAAGATTGACGATTGGCAAACCCAACCATTGCACTAATTTCTTCTACATTTTTGTCAGCATATCTCTTGTCTGTCAACAAATGCAAAGCATCTTTTACTCTGTATTCATTCAATAAACAAGAATAATTCTGGCCGAAACGAGAGTTGACGACAGCGGACAAATAACGAGTATTTGTTTTCAACTCTTTAGCCAAATCTTTTGCTGAATAGTCAGGGTCTCTGTACTTCTTCTGTACGACAACGATACTCAGTATCTTATCGTATAATTCGTCTGCAAGTTCCGGCCTTATCAAAGAACGGTAAGCAGCCTTTTTCTCCTTCTTTTCCCTTAAGTTATAAGGACGTTTTTTAGGAGTTTCTTCCTGTTTTCTGTTTTCTAAATCACTCATTGAATTAACTGGTTAGGGTTCATTTTTAATTATCGCTACATCACTGCAACGTTAGATGTTACAAATTTCGTACATTCTTTCCAAATATACAAGAATTAAGTGTACATTTTTTGTAACTAAACAACCAAATCAATGAAAAAAAGCACCGGAAAGGTATATAATAAGAATATTTAACTTTCGATCACATCGTTTACGTTCACATATGAAGTAATTTTATGATCAAGTTGTGATGATTATTCCATGATAGATCAAAGAAAATAGTACCTTTGCAAACATATCCAAAATATCGCTCATGATTCAAACCCTCAAAACATATTTCGGTTACGATAGTTTCCGACCTTTACAAAAAGAGATTATTGAAAACTTGTTGAACCATAAAGACAGTTTGGTTTTGATGCCGACTGGAGGAGGCAAATCGATCTGTTACCAACTACCGGCCCTTCTTAGTGAAGGTACCGCTGTGGTGGTATCTCCATTGATCTCATTAATGAAAGATCAGGTAGAAGCTCTCCGTGCCAACGGGATAGCTGCGGGGGCATTGAACAGCAGTATAGATGAAACAGAAAGTGCTAACCTGCGCCGTGCCTGCATAGAAGGCAAACTGAAATTACTCTACATATCTCCTGAAAAGTTAATAAACGAAGTAGATTACCTTTTCCGTGATATGTCAATCTCTCTGTTCGCCATTGATGAAGCTCACTGCATATCGCAATGGGGACACGATTTCCGGCCCGAATATACGCAAATCGGCATATTGAAAGAAAAATTCCCCGACATACCCGTCATTGCCTTAACCGCTACTGCCGACAAAATAACCCGGGAAGACATCATCCGGCAAATGCATTTGCAAAATCCACGGATATTCATTTCCAGCTTCGACCGCCCCAACTTAAGTCTGGCAGTCAAAAAGAACTACAAGAAGAAGGAGAAGATAAAAACGATTCTGGAATTGATAGACCGCCACCCAGAGCAAAGCGGAATCATCTATTGCCTGAGTAGAAAAAAGACGGAAGAAATAGCAGAGGAGTTGTCCGACAATGGAATAAACTGTGCCTACTATCATGCAGGGATGGGGGCTGAAAAGCGTAACCAGGCACAAGAGGATTTCATCAATGATCGCGTACAGGTAGTCTGTGCAACAATCGCTTTTGGAATGGGAATAGACAAATCAAATGTCCGATGGGTGGTACATTACAATCTTCCTAAAAGCATAGAGAGTTTTTACCAGGAGATAGGACGCGCAGGCAGGGATGGCTTGCCTAGCGAAACAATCCTTTTTTATTCGCTGGAGGATCTCATATTACTGACTAAGTTCGCAATGGACAGCAAGCAACAGGACATCAACATGGAAAAGTTGAACCGGATGCAACAATATGCCGAAGCAGACATTTGCCGACGGAGGATTTTATTAAGCTACTTCAGTGAGACTGCCAAATGTGATTGCGGAAATTGTGATGTGTGTAGGAATCCTCGCGAACGTTTCGATGGGAGTGTTATCGTACAAAAAGCATTAAGTGCCATCGTTCGTACCGACCAGCAGGCAGGACAGGGAATGTTGATAGATATCCTGCGTGGAATGTATACTCCGGAAGTGATGAACAGAGGATACGATAAGTTAAAAACTTTCGGTGCAGGAAGAGAAATTCCTTCCCGCGATTGGCAGGACTATCTCCTACAGATGCTACAACTGGGATACTTCGAAATAGCTTACAACGAAAAAAATCATTTGAAGATTACGGAAAATGGAACGAACGTACTTTTCGGACGTGAGAAAGCCATGCTTGTAACTATTAAAAGAGAAGAAAAGAATATTTCCAATAGAAAAGGAAGTAGAAGAAAAACGCCCGTCAACAAGGAGCTTCCATTGGGTATCGAAGCGGGAGAAAGCAGAGAACTCTTCGAAGAATTACGGGCCCTCCGCAAACAATTGGCAGACGAAGAGATGCTGCCGCCTTACATCGTTTTATCGGACAAAGTGCTACATCAACTGAACTTATCCCGCCCTACAACCTTGGAAGCCTTCGGAGCAATCAGTGGTATCACCGAATACAAAAAGAAAAAATACGGTAAGGATTTTGTGGAACTCATCCGACAATTTGTATAGGATTAATATCATATATCTTACTAGTACAGACAGCCTGTGGTAACTACTCGGTGAGTATTCGTTCATCAGATTGAGGTTACCACAAGCTAAGCTATCTATTCCTGGATAAAGAGGAACGTACGATAAACCGGGGAGAGAGATATTTTATCTTCAGAAGATACATTGTCAAACATGGGGATGTCTAACAGTGAAACATGGGCATGTATGACTGTTAGACATGGGGATGTTTAACAGTGAAACATCCCCATGTTTAACAACGGAGCTTTAAAGGGAACACAACCTCTCTTCCTACTTTGGCATTGATTAGTTTGCAATATCCGGAACAGCGGTTATAAAGAAGTCCAACCATACTACTACTTACACTGTTGCAACTTCTCGTATAAGTCGGCCCGAGGCACACCGAGCGAAAGCGCCTTTTCAAAATCCGCCCGGGCAAGCACTTTCTTTTTTTGAACCAGATAAATATCTCCGCGCAACAAATAAGCATCAGCCATCTGGGGAGAAAGACGAATGGCTTCATCAAGATCGACCAACGCCAATTCAAGATGCTCCATCTCTCGTTCCACATCGGCACGGGCGACATATAGAGTTGCATCCTCCGGTTCTTCAACCAGCAACTTATTTATCAACTCAAGGGCTTCACGAAATTTGCCTTCTTTCTGTTCGAGCGTGGCCAAGCCGAGACGGCCACTGTAACTCTGAGGGTCAAGTTCAAGCAACCGGTCATAATCCATATGAGCCGCTTTATAATCTCTCCGAATAACATAAATATATGCTCGCATCAACAAAGCCTCCTTATTAACTTTATCGGCATCCAACACTTCACAATAGTCCTGATATGCACGGTCTGTCATGCCTTTTTCCATGAAAAGGGCAGCACGATCCAACAAAATAGGAACAGCATTGGGAGCAATGTTTAATGCATAAGTATACGACTGGAGCGCATCATCATAACGCCCCAGCCTGCGCTGCACCAAACCGAGATTGGAAAAAAGCAGAGCATTGTGCGGATTGGAAGGTTCCAGTTTCATGGCTTGCACCAAGAAGTCTTCTGCCTGTGCCAAACTGTCTTCCTCGATATAGTCAATCGCTTTCTCTGATAGTTCACGATAAGTCTGGGACGAAACGGTCAAAGAGAAAAGGAGAAGAAAAAGAAGGGTAAATGGGAATTTCATTACTTTCAAATGGTATTTATAGAGTTAATATAATTCGGACAACAAATCCGAAAGTTCGTCAAGCAACCGCCACCGTACGAAAAAGACAAAGCAGCGGGCTACGATCGGAGGCCATTTATTGTACATCCAACGGATAAGCATCAAATGCATATAATTCGGTAGACAGATAACGTTCTCCCGTATCGGGCAACAGCGTTACAATCATCCTACCTGCAAATTCGGAACGCTCCGCTAACTTCCTGGCTGCATAAACAGCCGCTCCGGACGATATTCCGGCCAACAATCCTTCCGTTGCCGCCAACTCCCGTCCCGTACGGATGGCATCGTCATCAGCCACTCCCATCACCTCATCTACCAAAGAGGCATCATATATCTTGGGAACAAAGTTAGCACCGATTCCCTGAATGCGGTGAGAAGCAGCGCGGCCTCCCTCCAAAACGGGGGAAGTGGCTGGTTCTACAGCCAAAACAAAAATATCCGGATTATGTTTCTTCAAAGCACGTGCTATGCCACAAATGGTTCCACCCGTGCCCACTCCGGCAACAAAAGCAGCAATCTCTCCAGCCGTATCATTCCAGATTTCTTCTCCGGTGGTTCGTTCATGGACAGCCGCGTTGGCAGGATTTTCAAATTGTTGAAGGATAACAGCGCCAGATATCATATCCCGCAACTCCTGCGCTTTGGCGATGGAACCCGACATGCCCTCCGAACCGTCCGTCAAGACAATCTGTGCCCCCAAAGCTTTCAGCAAATTACGACGTTCCAGACTCATTGTTTCGGGCATCGTCAATATCAGGCGATACCCCTTAATGGTTGCTACCATGGCCAATCCGACTCCAGTATTTCCGCTGGTAGGTTCTATAATAGTCGCACCCGGTTTCAGAATCCCCCGTTGTTCGGCATCCTCGATCATCGAAAGAGCTACACGGTCTTTCACGCTACCGCCCGGATTGAATGACTCTAATTTGGCAATCAGATTACTTTCCAGATGGTACTTGCTGCTATATCCGGCAAGTTCCATCATAGGTGTGGAACCTATCAATTCAATCAGATTCTTTGCTACTTTTTTCATAATTATCACTGTTTTATATCAGTTAATGCGCAAAGATAAAGAAAAGTATAGTACCTTTGTCTGCGTTCAATCTTTTTTAGTATATCGTATGAAGAGAAGACTTATACAATTTATAACGACCTATTTCCTTTTTGTATTCATCTTTATTCTGCAAAAGCCGATTTTCATGGCTTATTATCATACCTTATATAATAAGGTGTCATGGATAGAATGGTTCAATGTCATCTGGCATGGTCTCCCGCTGGATCTTTCGTTGGCCGGATACCTGACGGCCATCCCCGGATTGCTACTGATCGCATCGGCTTGGACGGATTCGGGAGTGATACGGAACATTCGGAAATATTATTTTCTCTTCACGTCCATCTTGCTATCCTGTATCTTCGTCGGTGACCTAGGGCTGTATGGATTTTGGGGATTCAGACTCGACACCACTCCTTTGTTTTATTTCTTTTCTTCCCCGAAAGATGCCATCGCAAGTGTCAGTGTTTGGGTGGTGTTAGGAGGAGTCCTCGCAATGGCAGTATATGCCGCGTTCCTGTATTTCTTATTTTCATTTGTACTTAACAACGCAAAACGTCCGTTAAAAATACCCTATCGCAGGTTGAACGTATCCGGAGTACTGCTGCTTGCCACCGGCTTGTTGTTCATTCCGATACGAGGCGGCTTCAGCGCATCGACCATGAACTTGGGGAAGGTCTATTTCAGCGCAGACCAGAAATTGAACCATGCTGCCATCAATCCCTCCTTCAGCTTGATGGATTCTTTCTCCCGGCAGGCTGATTTTGACAAGCAATACCGTTTCATGGATGCAGCAAAAGCCGATGCACTCTTTTCTGAAATGATCGATAAACCGGTAACAGCGACAGATTCGATACCGCAGCTTTTCACAACCGAACGGCCTAACATTCTGTTGATCGTCCTTGAAAGTTTCTCATCTCACCTCATGGAAACCTTGGGAGGAGAACCCGGTGTTGCCGTCAATATGGACAAATTTGCTAAAGAAGGGGTACTTTTCACTCATTTCTTTGCCAACAGTTTCCGTACCGACCGTGGATTGGTATCTATCCTGAGCGGTTATCCGGCACAGCCAACAACGAGCATAATGAAATATACCAGAAAGACACAAAATCTACCTTCCATCCCTGCCAGCTTGAAAGAAGCGGGATACGATCTCCAATATTATTACGGCGGGGATGCCGATTTCACCAATATGCGCTCTTATCTGGTTTCCACCGGGATGGAGGATATAATCTCCGACAAGGATTTTCCTGTCTCGGAACGGCTGAGCAAATGGGGGGCACACGACGATGTGGTATTCAACCGCCTGATCGATGATTTGAAGACCAAACCTCAGAAAGAGCCTTTCTTTAAGGTGATGCAGACTTCCAGCAGCCATGAACCATTTGAAGTTCCTTATCAGAAGCTGGCTAACAAACGGCTGAACGCTTTCGCATATACGGATAGTTGTACAGGAGATTTCATCCGACGTTTCAAGGAGACTCCTCTTTGGGAAAATACAGTGGTCATATTGGTTCCCGACCATTTGGGAGCCTATCCGGAAGATATCAACAACCTGTCCTCCGACCGTTACAAAATACCTCTTATCTTCATCGGAGGAGCTGTAAAAAAGCCTGAGCAGATCGAAACTTATGGTTCGCAAACCGATATCGCTGCCACCTTATTAGGACAATTGGGACTACCGCACGAAGAATTTACATTTAGCAAAAACCTGCTTAATCCGGCTTCGCCACACTTTGCGTTCTTCACATTCCCGAATGCTTTCGGAATGGTGACACCGGATAATGAAGTGGTGTTCAATTGCGAATCGAATGCGATTGCAGTGGATGACGGTATGCATAAAGGGGAAAATCTCGATAAAGGGAAGGCATATCTGCAAAAGTTATATGATGACCTCGCAAAGAGATAGATTTAATAAAAAAAACAAATACCAAAAGAATATGACCTACGGATTATTACAATCACTTGTTGAAACAGACCAAAGTTTATTGCTATACTTGAACGGACTCCACAATACTTTCTGGGACTACTTCATGTCCGCATTTACAGGAAAAGCCATCTGGGTGCCGATGTATGCCAGCATACTTTATGTGCTACTAAAGAATTTCAATTGGAAGATAACCTTGTGCTGTCTGATAGCGATCGCATTGACCATCACATTTGCCGACCAAGTTTGCGCAACACTGATCCGCCCCATCGTGGAACGCCCTCGACCATCCAATCCCGCCAGTCCTATTGCCGATCTGGTACACATTGTCAATGGCAGGCGTGGCGGAGGCTTCGGCTTCCCTTCCTGCCACGCTTCAAATTCTTTCGGGCTGGCATTCTTTCTTGTATTCCTTTTCCGTAAACGTTGGTTAAGCCTGTTCATATGCGCATGGGCGGCATTGAATTGTTATACACGCATTTATCTGGGATTGCATTATCCAGGCGATTTATTGGTAGGGATGCTAGTAGGCCTGTGTGGAGCTATGCTGATGTACTACATCTTGCAAAAAGTGACAAAAGAGAATTTCAGAAAGGCACGCCAGACCAATTTCATTATTTTTGTAGGACTATGTACTACAGTGGGTATCCTTGTTTATACCACCTTGGCTTCCTTACAAATAATCTGACGGACGTACCTTTCTTCGTGTTTCTGGCTATGCATTCCTGATATAATCGGCAATCCACTCGCCAACTTCTTTCGTTCCGTACTTCTTACCATCTTCCACTTGGATTTCAGGAGTGCGGACATTGGCATCCAAAGAAGCATCCACAGCTTTGCGAATCATTTCTCCTTCCGCCTTACAATCGAAATATTCAAACAACATGGCCACGGAGAGGATTTGCGCCAGCGGATTGGCTATATTCAATCCCTTCGCTTGGGGCCAAGAGCCGTGGATAGGTTCGAATACGGGAGTACTCTCACCGGTTGAGGCCGAAGGAAGCAAGCCCATCGAACCACTGATCACCGAACCTTCATCGGTAAGGATATCACCGAATGTATTTTCAGTAACGATCACATCGAAGAACCTCGGTTCCTGGATCATTTTCATGGCGGCATTGTCCACAAACATATAATCGGTTTCCACCTCAGGATACAGTGGTGCCATCTCCTGAGCTATCTTCCGCCACAAACGACTGGTAGCAAGAATATTGGCTTTATCAACGACAGTCAAGTGTTTATTGCGTTTCATGGCATACTCGAAAGCAACTTTCAAGATACGCTCTATTTCAGGACGGCTATATACATTGGTATCGTAGGCCTTGTCATTATCCTGATATTTCTCTCCGAAATACATACCACCGGTCAATTCGCGTATACACAGGAAATCAGCTCCTTCGATCAGATCCGCGCGAAGAGGAGATTTGTGAAGCAAGCATTTGAATGTCTGCACCGGACGGATATTGGCAAAAAGTCCAAGCTTTTTACGCATAGCCAACAATCCTTGTTCGGGACGAATCTTGGCCGTGGGATCGTTGTCGAATTTAGGATCGCCTACGGCAGAAAAAAGCACGGCATCGGCCTCTTTACAAATGCGGAATGTCTCTTCCGGAAAAGGATCGCCAACTTTTTCAATAGCATCCGCACCACAGATGGCATACTTATAATCTACCTTATGACCAAATTTCTCACAAACGGCACTCATCACCTCCACGCCTTGCACGGAGATCTCGGGGCCAATGCCGTCACCGGCTAATACAGCAATTTTAAAATCCATTTCAATTAGTGATTTAAAGATTAGTAAATAGCAAGTAGCAATCAGCCGGCTTTCGCATAGAGCCGATCACTTATCATTCTTCACTAATCACTCATATTAGTATTCTTCTATTATATTCAGCATTTTAATGGTCGCCTTGATAGCTGCTTCCGTCTGGTCGGCATCCAATCCGCGAGTACGGAACACTTTCTCCCCAAAACTCCAAGTAATGACCGTTTGTACAAAAGCATCCGTACGACCACCGGGCGGAATGCTGACGGCATAATTGATCAACATAGGGAATTTACGCCCCAATGTCAATTTATAGATCTTGCGCAATGCACGCACAAAAGCATCGTATTGACCGTCACCGGAAGAACTCTCTTCGTAAACTTGCCCATCGATTTCAATGCTTAAGGTTGCCATTGGTTTCAGTCCGTGTGCCAAAGTTACGAAATAACTTTTCAATTTCACTTTGTTATTCATGCCATCATGCTTTAACACATCGGAAATGATGTAAGGAAGATCTTCCTGGGTGACAAGTTCCTTTTTATCACCCAACTCTATAATACGTTCGGTAACTTTACGCATGGATTCCTCATCCAAGTCCAATCCCAACCTTTCCAGGTTCTTACGGATATTAGCTTTACCGGAAGTCTTGCCCAAAGCATATTCACGGACTCTGCCGAAGCGTTCGGGCAAAAGATCATTGCAATAAAGATTACTCTTGTTATCACCGTCGGCATGAATACCTGCCACTTGGGTGAAAACATTCTCACCAACTATGGGCTTATTGGCCGGAATGAGAATGCCGGAATAAGATTCAACTACACGGCTAACATCATTCAAACGGCTTTCATCGATAGCCGTGATAGCATTGAAATGATCTTTAAGAATGGCCTGCACACTGGCTAAAGGTGCATTTCCTGCCCTTTCGCCCAATCCGTTGATAGTGGTGTGAAGTCCTTTGACACCACTTAACACGGCAGCCAGCACATTACTCACTGCAAGATCATAATCATTATGGGCATGAAAATCGAAATGGGTATCGGGGTAACGCTTCTTCATCTTCCGCATGAATTCAATGACTTGCAACGGGTTAAGTATCCCCAACGTATCTGGCAGCATAAAACGTTTAATGGTAGTCTCTTTTAAAGTATCAATGAGATGGAAAACATATTCAGGAGAATCCTTCATGCCGTTACTCCAATCCTCTAAATACACATTGACCTCAATATCCAGTTCGTTGGCATAGTCCACTACGGCAATAATGTCTTGGATATGTTCGTCCGGAGCTTTCTGTAACTGATAGGTACAATGTTTCTCCGAACCTTTACAAAGTAGATTAATAACCCGGCATCCGGTAGCATGAATCCAATCCAATGAAGTATGACCGTCCACAAATCCCAAGACTTCGACCTTTTGCAGTAGATTCCTCCGTGCTGCCCAGTCGCAGATCATCTTTACCGCATTGAACTCACCTTCCGAAACACGTGCTGATGCTACCTCGACGCGATCCACTTTCAGGTCTTCTAACAATAGCCGGGCAATCATCAGTTTCTCATGAGGCACAAATGACACACCGCTGGTTTGTTCGCCATCACGAAGCGTGGTGTCCATTATTTCTATTTTGGGATGATTATTCTTCATCTAATTCTTTTATCTTTTTAGCATACAAAATACTTGATAAGCGATATTCAGGCTTATAATTTTCCACTCTATCTGAAAATGCTCATCAAGGAACTCACCAAAAGTCCGATACGGAAATCATAACCGTCCGAAAGACTCTTCAAATTTTGGTCAGCCTCCTTTTAAGATGATTTTGAACAAACTTTCTGCTTTTAAAGAAATTAGTAAGTTAATGAATACATATATAGTTATCTACTTCTCTCCCACTGCTCTATTTTTTCTTTATTTGTCAGTAGAAAATCGATATCGTCCAATCCATTCATCAGACAATGTTTCTTATAAGCATTAATTTCGAAGGATTCGCTTTTCCCTGTTGCTTTATTGGTAATTTTCTGTTCCGGCAAATTCACTTCCACTTCTGTTTTCGGATCTTTAAAAATGGAATCGAACAGTTCAGTGAGAAACTCATCACTGACTACCACCGGCAATACAAAATTGTTCAACTCATTGTTTTTGTGAATATCGGCAAAGAAACTACTTACGACTACACGAAAGCCATAATCGGCAATAGCCCACGCTGCATGTTCGCGACTGGAACCCGAACCGAAGTTTTTACCGGCTACGAGAATCTGACCGCCATACGTCGGATCATTGAGTACAAATGATTCTATTTTGTTCCCCTCCTTATCATATCTCCAATCGCGAAATAAGTTCTCCCCGAATCCTTCTTTGGTTGTCGCTTTCAAAAAACGTGCGGGAATAATTTGGTCAGTGTCTACATTCTCCAAGGGAAGAGGAACACATGTACTTGTAAGTATATTGAATTTTGCTTTCATCTTTTTTCTCTGATTAAATATTTATGGTATTCTCTCTACATTAACTCTCGTGGATCAGTTATTGTTCCGGTTATTGCAGCCGCTGCAGCTACCAACGGACTCGCAAGCAGTGTACGTGCGCCCGGACCTTGACGACCTTCAAAATTACGGTTGCTTGTGGATACACAATATTTACCTGCAGGAATCTTATCGTCATTCATTGCCAGACAAGCAGAACATCCCGGCTGTCGGATGACAAAACCGGCATCTTCCAAAATCTTATCAATACCCTCTTCGCGAATCTGTGCATCGACCATCCAAGATCCCGGAACAAGCCATGCTATTACATGATTGGCTTTCTTGCGTCCCTTTACGATAGAAGCGAATGCCCGGAAATCTTCAATACGTCCATTGGTACAAGCACCCAAGAATACATAATCGATCTTTTTACCAAGCAAGGATTCTCCCGGTTGGAATCCCATATAATCCAACGATTTTAGGAAAGACACTTTAGCCGCTTCACTCATACCTTCCGTCAAGGGAATAGAATATGTAATTCCCATGCCCATACCCGGATTTGTTCCATAAGTAATCATCGGCTCAATATCAGATGCATCAAAATGTACTTCTTTATCAAATACAGCATCATCGTTACTACGTAATGTCTTCCAATATGCTACTGCCTTATCCCATTCTTCCCCTTTTGGTGTATTTTCACGTCCTCTGATATATGCAAAAGTCACATCATCCGGTGCTATCATACCTCCCCTTGCTCCCATCTCTATGCTCAGGTTGCAGAGTGTTAAGCGCCCTTCCATTGTCAAGTTGCGGATTGCTTCTCCGGCATATTCCACAAAATAACCTGTTGCTCCACTGGTGGACATTTTCGACATCATGTAGAGGGCAACATCCTTTGCAGTCACTCCTTTATTCAATTTGCCATCCACCGTGACACGCATCGTTTTAGGACGCGATTGAAGAATACATTGTGATGCCAGTACCATCTCCACTTCGCTGGTTCCGATACCAAAAGCAATTGCTCCCATCGCACCATGAGTAGATGTGTGCGAATCGCCACAGACTACTGTCATACCAGGAAGTGTAAGTCCACGTTCCGGTCCTACTACATGGATAATTCCGTTACGTTCATCCATCATGCCGTAGTGAATCAAGTTAAAATCCTTTGCATTTTGAGCCAATGCATCCACCTGAGCTTTTGAGATGGGATCTTCAATCGGTTTATCCTGATCATGCGTTGGTGTATTATGATCTGGCATACAATATACTTTTTCAGGGCGGAACACCTTTATATCCCGTTTATGTAACCCGGCAAATGCTTGCGGACTGGTCACTTCATGACAGTACAATCTGTCAATATAAAGCTGTGTGGGACCTTCTTCCACAGTGGTTACAACATGTGCGTCCCATATTTTATCAAACAATGTATTCATCTCTTTTACAAATTATAATTGAAGTAATTTTACTTAGTAAATTTATTGATACAGTCGATATAAGCTTCCACTGAAGCAGCAATAATATCCGTATTAGCACCAAATCCATAATACATCTGGTTATCATATTCCACCTGCATATGAACCTTTCCCATATCATCACTACCTTTACTTATGGCCTGAATCGTAAACTCTTTCAATGTCATCTGCCGGTCGATAATCCGCTTCAAAGCTTTTATAGCGGCATCGACCGGACCATTACCACTTGCAGCCGCTTCAAACTTCTCTCCTGATATATTCAATCCAAGACTGGCTACGGAACGGACACCTACTCCACTGGTCACCTGGAGATATTCCAGTTTAATACGATGATTCATACTACGATCGGCCCCGGCCAACACCAAAATATCGTCATCATGAATATCTTTCTTTCTATCGGCCAGTTTCAAGAAGTCTTCATAAACTTTATCCAGTTTTTCCTGACTAAGCGTCACTCCTAATATAGAAAGTCGATTTTTCAAAGCCGCACGACCACTACGAGCTGTCAAAACTATAGAATTATCATCAATTCCCACATCTTTTGGATCGATAATTTCGTAAGTCTGGACATTTTTCAACACGCCATCTTGATGAATGCCTGATGAATGTGCAAAAGCATTACGTCCGACAATTGCTTTATTCGGTTGAACCGGCATATTCATCAAACTTGAGACCATACGGCTGGTGGGATAAATCTTTTGTGTATTAATATTCGTTTCAACATCTATTTCGTGATGACTTTTGATAATCATGGCAATCTCTTCAAGCGCAGTATTTCCGGCTCGCTCACCGATACCGTTGATAGTTACCTCTACCTGGCGGGCACCATTCAATACACCTGCCATCGTATTAGCAGTTGCCATTCCTAAATCATTGTGACAATGCGTGGAAATGATAGCATTTTCAATACCTGCCACATGATCAACTAAATATTTGATCTTCTCACCGTATTCCGAAGGTAAACAATATCCCGTTGTATCCGGTATATTCACGACTGTAGCACCTGCCTTTACTACTGCCTCTATCACACGTGCCAAATACTCATTATCCGTACGCCCTGCATCTTCTGCATAAAATTCCACATCATCTACAAAACGGCGTGCATATTTCACTGCAGCTACGGCACGTTCGATAATCTCTTCACGGGTAGAATTGAATTTATATTTAATATGAGAATCTGAAGTTCCAATCCCTGTATGGATTCGTTTGTGTTTCGCAAACATCAATGCTTCAACAGCCACATCAATATCCTTCTGAACAGCACGTGTCAGCGCACAAATGGTAGGCCATGTAACTGCTTTCGATATTTCAATTACCGAATTAAAATCACCTGGACTAGAAATCGGGAAGCCTGCCTCAATCACATCAACTCCTAAAGCCTCTAAGGCTTTAGCTACCTGAATCTTTTCCACAGTATTAAGCTGACAACCCGGAACTTGTTCTCCATCCCGGAGTGTTGTATCGAAAATAAATAATCTATCATTCATCTTTTTATTCTTTTATTATTTTATCCTTATATTTTCTGAATACACTTTTCATTACCTGACTACATATTATTAAAAAAGCCTTTCACACAAGGAAGTGAGAAAGGCTTTTGTATAATTCATTATATATACATCTATGCACAACACTCACTTCCCCTGATCCTTGCCAGCAGAATAATAATATCACACAGTAGAATATATATAAATGATTGATTCATGTTAATAGTTTCCTTATTTTATCTTTGATGTTGCAAAGGTATAGATAATTTCATTATCTCCAAATAAAACGTAACTTATTTAGCAGAATAAATGTCATTTCATAAGAATAATAGCTCTTTTATAATAAATATATTACATACATAACGATGCGACAAAATAAAAAATGGGAATAAAGTACTATTACATACCTTATTCCCATTTTTTATCTTTTCAGTTTTACCTGGTTATTTCTTATCACATGCATTTTTGCAATCTTCCTTCTTGTCGCAAGCAGCTTTGTCTTTACATTCCGCTTTATCCTTACAACATGCCTTCATTGAATCGCAAACAGCAGAATCACCTTTACAACAAGGAGCAATAGTTTCCACAGCTTCTACTTCAACAGTCTCAGTTGCTTCAGTAACTTCAGAATTAGCAGGTTTATTACCACAAGAGGTCAAGGTAAAAGAAAATGCTACAGCAACAGTAGCCAAAAACATTTTTGTCTTCATAACTAAAATATTTGCTTTAAACGTTTATAAATACTCGATTGCAAATATAAATAAAAATAAGTAATCTACCAAAAACAAGTCATCCCCTTCGGTCGAAAGACCGAAGGGGATGAACCATCTGAAAAAAACGGCGACTACCTACTCTCCCACTGT
>OODP01000800.1_pt1 | contig 23808 bp, 21 predicted proteins | sample 1671011 | NCBI WGS metagenome assembly OODP01 (sample SAMN06348113, study PRJEB24527) | human gut metagenome | biome: human gut; feature: ankylosing spondylitis patient; material: feces | host: Homo sapiens | place: China | collected 2015-10
ACAAACTTACAACTGAATCCTGTTTCCATTTACACAAAATTTTGGACAGTGTCTTGCATAATAAATTTGTTGGCATAAGAAATGTTATGCAAACCTTTACATAAGAGTTCAAGAATAAACTGTTTCATGTGTTCTACCAAGCCATTTCTTAGTTTTGATTCACTATGCTTTTTAGGCAGATTGAGAAAATCTACAAACAGAGTATCTTTAAACAAAATTGGTGCATTAGGATATCTTTCGAGTAATCCTTTTGACATATTGTCCTTATTACCTAATAAACCTACATAAGTCTGATTGGAAATGCAACGTTGCATTTCTTTATAAGAAAGATGTTCCTTGTTGGCGTAGAGAATGTAAAATATACGTTCCTCATTACTTTTGCAGCGGCATAGAATTTCTATATGATTGGACAATGTAGTTAGTTCCAATATTTTAGGCATTTGTCCAGCTGTTGACTGAACAATTTGTGTAACCATTGACTGCACAATTGTAGCTGATTCTTGTACATGGTTGCCTGCTTCAATTTGTGCAGATGCCGTCTGCACAAATTCTGTATTCAAATATTGTTTTATTGCCGCTATAAATGTTTCCGATGAATACTCATCATAAAACATTACCATATTATAAATGCTTCTCTTACTATATCCTTTTAGGTCAGGGCGTTGAGAACGTATATATTCGGATAATTGTGAAACGACTTTACTTCCCCATTCTTCGCTCCTCAGCTTGGCCGATACATATCCGCCTACATGCCATGCAGTAAGCAGCAATTCTTCGTTGACTACTCTTGAAGCATTGCTTTTATGTTGGAGAATAATATCTACGATTTCTCCGAATTGTTGTTCTATTGATTTTGCGATGTCATTATTCTTCATACGCTTAATCTTCATTTATGTTTGCAAGCAGCTTCTCAAGTTCTGCAACTGCTGAGCTAATAGTTTTACTTTTCTCTTTTATATCAGCCATCAACTCTGCCAAGGAGCGGTCATCCGACTCTCCTCCTTGTTTTATCCAGGTTATATCAAGGCTTGTCTTGTCACGAGTGAGAATATCATCTACCGGATATTTACGCCAACGCCCTTGAGGATTATTGTCTGCATCATACGTTTCTTTGCGCCCTTCTAAATTTCCTGCATTATAGCATGTGACAAAATCATCCAAATGATGTCTCTCTAATTTATTAGTAGCAAGCGTATGTTTGATGTCGGTACGATAATCATAGAACCAAATCTCTTTTGTCGGTTGTCCTTTTGTAAAAAACAATACATTGGCCTTTACACCTTGCGCATAGAATATACCAGTGGGCAAACGAAGTATCGTATGTAAGTTGAAGTCCGAAAGTAATTTCTTGCGGATTGTTTCTCCGGCACCGCCTTCAAAAAGTACATTGTCTGGCAATACTACAGCTGCACGACCTCCGGTTTTTAGCATCAACATCATGTGTTGAAGAAAATTCAACTGGTTGTTCTTCGTTTCTACATAGAAATCCGGACGGTTAATATCCACAGAACCTGCCGGACGAGTGCCGAAAGGAGGATTGGCAAGTATTACATCTACAAGAGTGGATGGTTCTTTCTCCAAAGAATCCTCGCAAACAATCGGACTACGATCTGTTCCCACCCCATGCAAATAAAGATTCATAGACGCAAGCGTTACTACCAATGGAGTATTATCTACACCATGTAAGGCTTTGTTACGCAAGAAATCGCGTTTCTCTTTACTTGAAGACTGCTCTTTCATATAATCGTATGCCGTCAAGAGAAAACCTCCGGTACCACAGGCTGGGTCACAAACCGTTTCCCCAATTTGTGGAGCTATGCAATCTACCATTGCTTTGATGAGTGGGCGTGGAGTAAAGTACTGACCGGCACCACTTTTCTTGTCCTGCCCATTCTTTTCAAGGATACTTTCGTAGATAGCACCTTTCACGTCTCCATCCATGATCAGCCATTGCTCTTCATCAATCATGGTAATGACTTTTTTCAAATAGACTGGCTTGTCAATCTTGTTTTGCGCTTTTGTATAAATTGTACCGATAAGATTTTCCTGTTCACTCAACAAATTCAGGGTATCTTCATATTGCCTTACCAAATCCAAACCGTCAAGAGATATTAAATCACTCCATTGATAACCAGATGGTATTGCTGATTCTTCTCCAAACATTTCTACATTCTCTGCGTCCATCTTTAAAAATAGAAGATAGGTGAGCTGTGTAATATAATCTGTAAAACCGATACCTTGTCCGGCAAGAGTTGTTGCCAGATTCCAAACTTTTTTGGTGAGCGATTGCTCCGTTATGTTATTTGTTGCCATATATTTATGCTGCTTTTCTTAAAACTATAAATGTATATAAAGACTGTAATGCCTCATCAGCTTTTCGCATACTGCCGAATGCACGAATCATCTGTGCAGCTTGAGTCACATCATCCTCACGAATCTCTTTAATTGTACAAGCACCGTTCGATGCGATATAATCCACAATACGACTGATGACTTCACGTTGTTTATCTGTTATTTCACGTTGATTTTGCCCTATCCACAGATTAAAATATTGCTTGGAAGTAGAAATGGCACTATCTAACCGCTCAATCTGGTGTAAAGCAAAGCGTACAAGCTGTATGATATTAGTCAAAGCATCACTCTCTTCTTTCGTAGAAGAACGTCGAACACTATTTGGATTCAGAATAGCGTATGAGTTCCACAATTGCTTGGAAGTAAAATGATTGTTAGCCATCTTGAGTTTGTTTTCCAAATCTTTTAGCATTGAATAGGTAATCGGCTCACCTTCATTATTATAAATTATGCGTAAGGCTTCTATTTCATCGCTATGCTCATTGCAGAAATCTTCAAAAGCTTCTGTTATACTTTTGGCTTCTTCTATTGAAAATCCTTTAGAAATAAGCGTGTCCTCGCCAGGCATCAGGGTATTTACAAATCCGGCTGCAAGAATAAGTAAATACCGGCGTGCATCTGCATGATTAGCGAGTGGTGATACTAAGCCCTTTCGTTCATTGTTAGGCTCATTTGTATTTACAAACGGAGGAAGAATGTTGTTTTCCAATGCCTCATAAATCCTTGAAGCAAGTTCTTTCATGTCGTCATTAGCCAAACGTACGAACTCATTCCGCTGTAAATTATCAGCTTTGTTGTATATTCTAGAAAGTGTTGCTGCAAGACGTTTCAGATGCTCATCAGGAAGGTAACCATGAGTAATCTGTTCCAGCAGTTCTTTAAGGGTTATTATTTTGGTTGTTGGCCTATCAATCAACATATGCGTTTTCATTTCGTGTTCAGTAACACCTACAGCATCAACCAAATAGAAACAATCTTTACTGACTGCATTCGGAGTAACATTCCGCAACTGTTCGTCTCCGATTGTACGCACACCACGCCCTTTCATCTGTATATAAAGCGGTAAAGATTCAACATCACGCATGAAAATCAATACTTCAAGAGGCTTAACATCTGTACCTGTTGCTACTAATGTACAAGTTACGGCAATTCTGAAATCCTTATCATTCCGGAACTGACGTATCAATTCATTACTATCACCTGCAGAATAAGTTATTTTCTGCACAAAATGGTCATCTGTACGTCCAAACACTTCTTTCGCAATCTGTACAATATTGGTAGCATGAGCCTCATTTAGAGCAAAGATTAACGTCTTTGGCAAATAGTCAAAATTAGCTTCCCGCTGAGGGTCATTGAATAATTCAGTATAGACTACATCGCGATAAGTAGACAAAATAAGTTTTATTTGCGCTGGATTGACGACACTTCTGTTCAGCTCTTTACTCGTATAAGCTTTCGTTTCTTTGCTGGATATGGTTTTTACAACTCCGGTATATCGGGTTTCTTCCCTTATTTTCTCCCCCTCCAATATGGCACCACCATTTTCTGTAACTTGTGTTTTGATCCGATATACACGGCAATCTACATTTACACCATCAACGATACTTTTCTCTAATGTGTAGTTAACTATGCGATTATTGTTAAAGAATGCCATTGTTTCTGGAATTGGTGTGGCTGTCAATCCTACAAGTCTGGCTGTATCAAAATATTCCAATACCTTACGCCAATTCCCATAAATGGAGCGGTGACACTCATCTATGATAATCAAATCAAAGTAATCATGTGGTAAATTGGGATTAGGAGGCAATACAACTTCTTCTGTAGGTTCATTATCATCATCGTTGTCATTATCCTCAATAGAATCTCCTTTCAGAAAAGAAAAAAGACGCTGTATTGTCGAAATAACAACATTGCTATCAGATGGTATAGAAGAGGAACGAAGACGGTTTACTGTAAATATTGTATTGAATGCATCTCCATTTTCTGTCAGCCGAAAAGTTCCAAATTCTCCCTCTGCCTGTTTACCGAGGTTATTTCTGTCCACAAGAAATAATACTCTTCGCATTGGAGTATATGAAAGAAGACGATATGCAGCAAGACATGCGGTATATGTCTTACCTGCACCTGTTGCCAATACCATCAAGGCGCGATTCTGACCACTCCTGAAACTTTTTTCCAGTTTAGTAACAGCCTCATACTGACAATCACGTAATCCTTTTTTTCGCAAAGTTGGGAGTCCGGCAAAATAATCATTTATTCCCAACAACTTAACCAATTCATAAGGAGTGGGAATCGTCATAATCTGATTAAAACATGAATCTTGCTTCCGGAAATCACAAAAATATAGATCTTTGCCATTTGAAGTAAAAATAAAAGGCAATGGTTTCTGATATGTCTGATAAATCTTAGGAACATTTCGCGCATACAAAACAGCCTGATTACATACTTTATCAGAGAAGGCATCTATTTCTTCTCTTTTAGCCTCAAGCACCCCAACAGCTTTGCCATTAATGAAAAGGAAATAGTCAGCCTCAAGATTACCTTTCAATAATCCTTCTCTTATAGCTACTGCGGTACAAGTCGGTTCATACTCATCTCTATCTACGACTTTCCATCCTGCATCGCTAAACCACTGATCTATTTTCTGTCTTGCTTTTTCTTCTGGTGTCATATGTTCCTATATTTTCGCATTATCGGAAGTTATACACTTAAAAAATAATAATGGACGTTCATAACATTATAGGTATCAATTCACAAAAAACTTTTACCCAACTTTAATAGTTATGACTGACGATACCTTTTTAAAAACGGGCCCTATCCTAATTTCCATATTTAGATGTAATTATATTATGCAAATATAACAAATTATATCAGACAGATTTTTGAGTTTTTATACTTTTCTTTCTGTGACAGAGATTTACTCAACACACCATATCATGTATTTTTTACTGATTCACACTATACAAGTCTACCCCGCAGTCAACATACACTTACAGCATAATAGTTTGCTGAATCAACTATAAAGAAAAACCACCCCCAGGTTTATCAGCAAACCCTCTCACACATTCTACGTTTCGCGTAGCAAAAACCTACGTTTCACGATAGGAAAACGTACGTTTCCGCCAAGGAACACATAAGTTTCCCGTTCGAGAAACATAAAAAAGACAAAAGAAAATAAGCATATACGCCACGGCATTCAGCACTTATCAAATGAAGATTCCCTTACATGTTTCCTCTTTTCCCAGGCAAGCAATACCCCAAGCGATTTGTCTTATTTTTTCTTTTTCTTTCTTTTTCTTGATAAAAAGCGAGGGAAAATACAGAAAAATACGTTATATTTACCACTGAGAATAAAATAACAGGTAACTAAAAAACAAAACTATGACACTAAAACACTCGCTTTCTTTCATATTTTGCCTGGCTTTTACCACCATCGCAGCTTGGGCGCAGAGTAACAAGTTTTCAAACTCCATCTTCCGCTTTGCCACTCGTGCCGAAGGACAAATGCTGATTACGGAACTGGATGACTATACCCGCAACTGGAACCAGTTTGACATTGACGTGCGTCTGCAAAAGCCGCAAGGACGCAAATCACAGCTGTTGCAGTTTGCCATGGAACAGACACTCAACTGGAGTGACGCAGAAAAAGAGCGTATCAGCAAGGCAATGAAAAGCCTGGATGCAGAAATCAAGAAACAAAGTTACAACCTCGATTTCCCGAAAGAAATCATCTTTGTAAAAACTACTCAGAAGGAAGAAGGCAATGCAGAGGCCTACACTCGCGTAAACTGGATTGCCATCGGCGAGCATGCGTTGAAGGAAGCTTCGGATGCAGACCTGAAATACCTTGTAGCCCATGAGTTGTTTCACCTGCTGACACGCCAGAATTCCAACTTCAAGAAAGACATTTACAAGGTTATCGGATTCACAGTGATTGAAAAAGAAATTATCTTCCCGTCCGATTTAGCAGAAATTCGTATTTCCAATCCGGACATCAGCCGATATGACAGTTACGGCACGTTTACCATCGGCGGACAGAAGCAATACTGCACCATGGTGATTTATACCGACAGACCTTATGACGGAAAAACGCTCTTCGACTACCTGAAAGTGGGACTTGTACCTTTGAACGGTGATTTTGTTCCTGTTCAGAAGGCTGGAAAGACAATCATTTATGCACTGGATGAAGCGGAAGATTTCTACACACAAGTAGGAAAGAACACCAACTATCTCATTCATCCGGAAGAAATCATGGCAGACAACTTTGCCTTCACGCTGACTGGCAAGAAGGACCTTGCTAATCCGGAAATAATCCAGAATGTACAAAAAGTGCTGAAGGCCAAAAACCGATAAACAATCTACTTTCACAGATATAAAAAAAGTCAGGCAACCGCAAAGTGCCTGACTTTTTTATGACTTATGAGGTTATCTTTTCCGGTAATCCTTCTCGATGGCTAAGGTTATCCAGTTGGCTAAAGCCTGACGATTGTCGGCAATGACCAGACGTTTCTGATCCTGCGCATTCTGGATATTTCCAACTTCCAGGAAAACAGCTACCGGAGTCGTGTTGCGAAGTACGAACAGGTTACGTTCGCTCACCGTACCATCGAATCCGCGGTTGGGCTGATGGCGGTCATACTTGGAACGGAAAGTCCGCTGTATTTCCCTCGCCAGTCGTTTTCCTTTTGAACTGCCCGGTGCATGATAGAAATACACGTCAGTCTGGTTGTTCCGGGCCCGACTGTCTACATGAATAAACACGGCACGCTTGTAGCTGCTCTTATCCTTCCGGTACAAGCGGTTCACCGCATCACAGCGCTGTTGCAGACGGGCTACCTGATTCAACGGAATGGCTTTTCCCATGCAAGTTTCCCGCTTGCTGTTATTCAGAACAGCCTGGTCACGAATTCCATCCTTTGCATCCTGAATGATAAAATGCACTTTGGCTCCACGTTTCATCAACTCGCGCCCCAAGCGGAGAATGATGTCGTAAGCATACTCATCTTCATGCAACTCTTTTCCACGATATTTGCCAATGCAGCCAGGATCCGGTCCCCCATGTCCACTGACAAGATAGAAAGTGGCTCCTTTCAACGAGCTGGAAGTTACCGCATACGACGCATATTTCTTTCCAAACAGCGGTTCATAATATCCCTTCTTTTTTCCCGTCATTCCCGAAGGGAAGCACAGCAAGCCACACAAAATCAAACATAAGAACTTCTTCATCACTTCAGCAGTTCATCTATCTTCTTACAAAGAGAAGCAAACTCCTCTTCATTATACAAGCGGGTCATCATCACGATTTTACCCTCCTTATCTATCAGCACGTTACGGGTGATTCCGGCATTGCGTTCCGCATATTTGGCAAAAATATCTGCTCCCGGATCAAGTCCTAACGGATAAGTCACTCCTGTCTGCTTGGCAAAGGCTTTCACTCGTTCCAGCGGCTCGTCACGGTCAATTCCATAAAGCGCAAAGGAAGCATTGTCCTTATGTTTCTGCCAGATGTCTTTTTCAATAAAGGGCATTTCCTTACGGCAAACTCCACACCAGCTTGCGGTAAACTGCAACATGACTACCTTTCCCTTAAGTTCTGACAATTTCACCTTGCGTCCGTCCGTCAGCTTCATTTCAAAGTCGGGAGCCGTATCGCCTACCTTGACAATATATCCGGCAGCATCAGGAACCGGCTGAGAGGCTGTAAGTGGTGCATGGCCGCCTAAAAGTCCCATCAATGTCAATGCAAAAATAAGCTTCTTCATACTCATTCTAAATTATATTTCGGCTCAAAGATAGTACAAAAAATTAAAATACAGACACATTCGGCAAGAAACCTGTCTGCAAAAAGAATATCAGAAAGTGCGAAAAGGGCCGAAAGAAAATGCTTTTTATTACTTTTCGGTATGTTTATACAGAAACTTTATTAACTTTGCGAATTATGAAGAACAAAGCGTACACCCTTGCGCTTTTATTGTAAATCAACATAAAAGAGAAGAACTATGGATTGCACAAACATCATCGGAGAAAAAATAAAATCGCTCCGAACCAATCAAGAAATAAGTATACAGGAACTGGCAGAACGCGCAGGGCTGACCGTGGAACAGGTAAGTCGCATTGAGGAAAACATTGACATTCCTTCGCTGGCTCCGCTGATTAAAATAGCACGTGCATTGGGAGTACGTCTGGGCACTTTCCTGGACGACCAGACCAGTGAAGCCGGACCGGTTATCTGCCGCAAAGGTGAGGCGGACGATACCATCGGATTTTCAAACAACGCTACGCATGCCCGCCAGCACATGCATTATCATTCATTGTCAAAAAGCAAGGTGGACCGTCACATGGAACCGTTCATCATCGACATCGACGCCAACGACGAAAAAGACTTCTTTCTGTCGGCACATGAAGGAGAAGAGTTTATCATGGTACTGAAAGGGGAACTGGAAATCAGTTATGGAAAAAGTAACTATCGCCTGAAAGAGGGAGATACCATTTATTATGATTCCATCGTACCGCACCATGTACACACAGCCGAAGGACAGGCTGCACAAATTCTGGCCGTAGTCTACACTCCGGTATAAGTCTCACACAAATCTTCAACGACATGTTACAACTTTCTGAAAAAACATTAGGCGACTGGCTGGAGCATTGGGCGGAAGTGACTCCGGACAAAGAATACATTGTATATTCCGACCGCAACCTGCGTTTTACGTGGAAGCAGTTTAACGAGCGTGTGGACCACATGGCCAAAGGTTTGCTGGCCATCGGCGTGAAAAAAGATACGCACGTGGGCATCTGGGCCCGCAATGTGCCCGACTGGCTGACATTTCTGTATGCCTGTGCCAAAATAGGTGCCGTGGCCGTTACGGTCAACACAAACTACAAGCAGGCAGAACTGGAGTACCTCTGCGAAAACTCCGACATGCATACTCTGTGTATCGTAGACGGAGAAAAGGACAGCAACTTCGTGGAAATGACCTACACCATGCTGCCCGAACTGAAACTCTTCGAACGAGGCCACATGAAGAGCAAGCGCTTCCCTCACATGCGCAATGTGGTGTACATCGGTCAGGAGAAATACCGGGGTATGTATAACACGGCAGAGATTCTGCTGTTAGGAAGCAACATTGACGATGAGGAACTGATTAAGGCCAAGAAGCTGGTAAGCTGCCATGATACGGTGAACATGCAGTATACTTCCGGTACTACGGGATTCCCGAAAGGGGTCATGCTTACCCATTATAATATTGCCAACAACGGATTTCTAACCGGTGAGCACATGAAGTTCACGGCCGATGACAAGCTGTGCGTATGTGTGCCGCTATTCCATTGCTTCGGCGTGGTACTGGCCACCATGAACTGCCTGACGCATGGCTGCACACAAGTCATGATAGAACGCTTCGACCCGTTGCTCGTACTGGCTTCCATACACAAGGAACGCTGTACGGCTCTCTACGGCGTACCGACCATGTTCATTGCCGAACTGCATCACCCCATGTTCCCCATGTTCGACTTATCGAGCCTGCGCACGGGTATCATGGCCGGCTCTCTCTGTCCTGTGGAACTGATGAAACAGGTGGAAGAAAAAATGTTTATGCGCGTCACCAGTGTATACGGACTGACAGAGGCTTCACCGGGTATGACCCACAGCCGCATTGACGACGATCCGGAAGTACGTTACACCACTGTAGGACATGACTTTGAATTCACGGAAGTGAAAGTAATCGACCCGACTACCGGAGAAGAATGTCCGGTGGGTGTACAAGGCGAAATGTGTAACCGAGGGTACAACACCATGAAAGGTTACTACAAAAATCCGGAAGCCACAGCCGAGGTGATTGACGCCAACGGATTCCTACATTCCGGCGACTTGGGAGTCAAGGATGAAAACGGAAACTATCGCATCACGGGCCGCATCAAGGACATGATTATCCGCGGAGGGGAAAACATTTACCCGCGCGAAATCGAAGAATTCCTCTACAAGATGCCGGGCATCAAGGATGTGCAGGTGGCCGGAGTTCCTTCCAAAAAATACGGCGAGGCAGTGGGAGCTTTCATCATCCTGCACGAAGGATACACCATGAATGAATTTGATGTACGTGAATTTTGTCAGGGGAAAATAGCCCGCTACAAAATTCCCAAATACATTTTCTTCGTAAAGGAATTCCCCATGACAGGAAGCGGAAAAATCCAGAAATTCAAGTTGAAAGATTTAAGTCTGAAACTGTGTGCCGAACAAGGCATCGAAATCATATAAAAAACGGCCCGGAATCCTTCTTTCTCAAGAACAGATTCCGGGCCGGAATTTTATCGACAAATTGCTTGATTTATTTCTTTACAATCTTCACCAGCAATGTCTTGCTGTCCAAATTGCCTTTGGTGTCGTATGCTTCCGATTTCACCAGTCCCACTCCTTTGGCATACCATTCGGTCACGCGCAGTGTAGTGGTTTTCAGCACAATCTTTGTGCGCTGCAGGTAAGAAATCTTCACGCAGTCAAACTTTCCGGCTGTAGTGCTGATGGTTTCATTTCCCATGTAAGCTGCACCAGACACATTCACTTCATTCTTCAACATATTGCGAACTACCTGATAAGAGCGGTCAGGAATACTCTCACCACCTTTAGCACCGTCTTTGATAGTAAATGAATTGTCGCCTTTAAACTTAAGTTTCTCCAACAAACCCAAACGGGCAGCCTCGTTGTATTTAGCAGGGTCAGAATCAGAATCCACATACGGACCGTACATCAAATCTTCCGTACATACCGTATTGGCTCCATCGTAGCTCCAGTTGAACAAAGTATAGCTGGTATTGTTCTTTGCCTTTGTAGTGACAATCTTATCATAGTAGGCAGCCTGAAGCTTTCCGTCTACCTTCTCTACCTTACTTACGGTCATGGTTTCATCCGATGTACTCTGACCGATTTCATCGTAATTCACATAGTGCAGTTCTGTACCCTCTGTCGTGCAGAAATATTGTGCCTGCATGGAATGGCAAGCCAAGACAGCTGCCACCAAAAACATTAGCCTCTTCATAGTTTCATCTTTTAAAGTAAAATACGGTGCAAACATACAAATTTCTTTCTTTTTTCTACCTATCTTTGCCACAGAAAAAACATTAAATCAGTTTATCATGGGATTATTATCATCTTTATTCGGAAAAAGTAAATCCGATGCAAACGAACAAGAGAAACAAGACAAGAAGAATTTCGACATCCTGAAATATGACGGCATCCGTGCCCGCAACATGGGTAAACTACCCTACGCTATCAAATGTTTTGAAGAAGCAGTGGCACTTCAAGAAGAAAAGGAAACGCTGGGTTTACTGGCCAGTGCATATCTTCAGGCCAACCGCACGGAGGATGCGCGCATTACCCTTGACCGGCTGATTGCCCAAGATGAGACAAACGTACAGGCCTTGCTGTCTCTAGCCAGCGTATGCTATATACAAGAAGACTATGAAGGGATGGATAAGGCCTGCCAGAAAGCCATCGCTTTGGATGAAAAGAACGCCCAGGCTTACTACTTAGCCGCTCGTGCAGCACGTGGCTTGAAAAATGACTTGCAAGCCATTGTCATGCTGACCAAAGCCATCGTACAAAACGAGAGTTTCACAGAAGCCTACCTTCTGCGTGCCGAAGTGCTGTGGGAAATGCGTCAGGCGAAAGATGCGCTCAATGACTTGGAGCAGGTGCTGAAACTGAATCCGGAAGAAGAGGAAGCGCTTCTACTGAAAGCTACCATCCATATCGGTATGGGAGAAAATCAGGAAGGAGAAGCATGCGTGGAACAGGTTATAGCTTTGAACCCGTTCAACGTGAAAGCGTATTTGCTGAAAGGTGGCTTGCTGATAGAAGAAAAACAACTGGACAAGGCGCTCGAGAATTATCAGGAAGCTATTGAACTGATTCCGCAGGAAGCGCAGCTGTATCAGGAAAGAGGACGTGTTCACCTGCTGATGGGCGACAAGGCCGGTGCGGCAGAAGACATGAAAAAGGCCATCGAGCTGGCTCCTGAAAAGGAAAACCTGATTTCCGGCAATTTCAATAACTTTGAAAAGAGCAATCTGCAAAACGGAATCTACTAAACGATACTTTTCAAAAAGGACGGGTGCGGAACATTCATTCATGAAATTCCACACCCGTCCTTTTTATAATAATAGATGTATTAAAGTGCTTCGTAAGCTGCTTTCAACTGCTGTAAGGCTTTTTCAAGTGTCACACGCGGACAACCTACATTCATTCGCATAAAGCCTGCTCCTTCCTTACCGAACATCTCTCCATCGTTCAACGCCAGTCCGGCTTTGTCGACAAAGAAAGCATTCAATGCCTCGTGCGACAATCCCAGTTCGCGACAATCCAGCCAAATCAGGTAAGAAGCCTGCGGACGCATCACCTTAATCTTAGGAGTATATGCCTTCGTATAAGCATCCACATAGTCAATATTTCCCTGAATATAAGCCAGACACTGTTCTAGCCACTCTTCTCCTTCGGTATAAGCGGCGGTTACGGCAGGCCAGGCAAATACATGTCCCGCATTCAGTTCTCCGGCATCCAGGTAAGCCACAAAACGTGAACGAAGTCCTTCATTATAAATAATGGTATGCGAAGCGGCTACTCCCGGCATATTAAAAGTCTTGCTGGGTGCCATGAAAGTAACAGAGTTGTTGCGGGCTTTTTCTGACACCATGGCAAAAGGCAGATGCTGATAAGGAGGTAAAGTCAGGTCGGCATGAATTTCATCCGAAAAGACAATCACATTGTCATCGGCACAGATTTCGGCCAGTTCCTGCAATTCTTCTTTCTTCCAAACTACTCCTCCCGGGTTGTGAGGATTACACAGAATCAATACCTGTACTCCCTTTATGGAACGGCGAATCAAATCCAAATCCATACGATAATATCCGTCCACTTCCTTCAGCGGGCATTCCACCAAGCGACGGTTATTACGTGTCACCAGCCAGGCAAAAGGATGGTACACCGGAGGCATAATCATAATCTTGTCGCCCGGCTTTGTGAAACAGTTGATAGCCATTCCCAAACCCGGTACAATGCCTGGTACAAAATTGATTTCTTCCTTCTCTACCGACATGCCATAACGTTTCTTTACCCATCCGATAATAGACTGATAGTAATCTTCTGAACGGAAGGTATATCCCAACACCGGATGTTCGCAACGCTTACGAATGGCTTCTAAAATAAACGGAGGTGTGGCAAAATCCATATCGGCCACCCACATCGGAATCAAATCAGACTTTCCCCATACGTTTACCATACCGTCTACTTTCTCGCTGCATGTGCCGCGACGGTCAATCACTTCATCAAAATTATAGTTCATGTTCTTATTTGTTTTGGCTGTTTTACAAATGAAATATCTCTGTACAACAAAGGTAAGAAAATACATTCATATCCACCATTCTGAGGCTATTTTTTAAAAATAAGAAGAAAAAGTTTGTCGGAACATTTGTTTTTTAAAGAAAAGTATTACATTTGCAGCAGAAATAACAACAAAATAACAAACAAATGAGAACATTTGCATCATACTTCTTCTTTTACTTTTATTTCTTTTACTTTAGCAATGAAGTGAAGCGGGAGTTTGCATGCATACGTTAATAGAGAAAACAAGAATGAAATGATAATACAAAGTCCCGCTTCGATGGAGCGGGACTTTTTTTATAGTTACACAAAAGATGAAGAAGATAGCCATACAAGGAGTTCCGGGCTCGTATCACGACATTGCAGCCCATAAGTTTTTCAAGGATGAAGAAATCGAACTGATTTGCTGCAACACATTCGAAGAGGTGTTCGATAACCTGAAAAAAGACAGCAGCATCATCGGAATGATTGCCATTGAGAATACGATTGCCGGAAGTCTCCTTCACAATTACGAATTGCTCAGAGACAGTGGAGCTACGATTATTGGAGAACACAAATTACGAATCAGCCACAGCATCATGTGTCTGCCCGGAGAAGACTGGAGTACACTGACAGAGGTAAACTCCCACCCGGTAGCACTGGCACAATGCCGGGATTTCCTGCAACACCATCCACAACTGAAGGTGGTAGAAACGGAAGATACCGCAGGCAGCGCACGCGACATCAAGGAAAAGGGATTAAAAGGACATGCTGCCATCTGCTCCAAATATGCAGCCGAGCTTTACGGCATGAAAATCCTGCAGGAAGGCATTGAAACCAACAAGCATAATTTCACCCGCTTTCTGGTGATATGCGATCCCTGGATGGCCGACGAACTGAAAGACCCTTCCAAAATCAACAAGGCCAACATTGTTTTCTCCCTGCCTCATAATGAAGGAAGCTTGTCACAAGTGTTATCCATCTTTTCGTTCTATCACATTAACTTGACAAAAATACAGTCGTTGCCCATCATCGGGCGGGAATGGGAATACCTGTTCTACGTAGACGTGATGTTCAACGACTATTTGAGATACAAACAATCCATTGATGCAGTAATGCCATTAACCAAAGCACTTAAAATTTTAGGAGAATATGCAGAAGGAGAATCAACCTTATAAGATAGAGCCGGCCAGCCGACTGAGCCACGTCAGCGAATACTACTTCAGCCGGAAACTGAAAGAAGTGGCACGGATGAATGCCGAAGGAAAAAATGTCATCAGCTTAGGAATCGGAAGCCCGGACATGCCGCCTTCAGAAGAGACCATCAACGTGTTGTGTGAGAATGCCCGCAAGCCGGACGCACACGGCTACCAGCCTACGGTGGGAATACCGGAACTGCGCAAAGCCATGGCCGACTGGTATAAAAGATGGTATGATGTAGACCTGGACCCGGCAACGGAAATCCAGCCGCTTATCGGTTCGAAGGAAGGTATCCTTCACGTCACACTTGCACTGGTGAACCCCGGTGACCAGGTGCTGGTTCCAAACCCCGGATACCCTACCTACACTTCACTGAACAAGATTTTGGGAAGTGAAATCGTGAACTACAACCTGCGGGAAGACAATCACTGGCAACCGGATTTCGAAGAGCTGGAAAAGATGGATTTAAGTCGGGTAAAAATCATGTGGACCAACTATCCCAACATGCCGACCGGTGCCAATGCCACCATGGAGCTTTACGAGAAGCTGGTGGATTTTGCACGCCGTCACCAGATTGTCATCGTCAACGACAATCCGTACAGTTTCATTCTGAACCGTAAACCTATCAGTATTCTGAACGTACCGGGAGCCAAAGAATGCTGTATTGAGTTCAACTCCATGAGCAAGAGCCACAACATGCCGGGATGGCGCGTAGGTATGCTGGCAACCAATGCCACTTTCGTACAGTGGATTCTGAAAATCAAGAGCAACATTGATTCCGGTACTTTTCGGCCCTTGCAGCTGGCAGCCGCACAGGCTTACCACAACAGCGCAGAATGGCACGAAGAAGCCAATATCCAGACTTACGCACGTCGCCGGAAACTGGCTGAAGAAATTATGCATACCTTGGGATGTACCTTCGACCCGGAACAAGTAGGTATGTTCTTGTGGGGACGCATTCCAGACCACTATGCCGACGTAGAAGAACTGACCGAGAAAGTCTTGCACGAAGCCCGCGTGTTCATCACTCCGGGATTCATTTTCGGCAGCAACGGAAAACGGTATATCCGTATTTCACTCTGCGCCAAAGAGCCTCAACTGGAAGAGGCGTTAAAACGAATCCAGGCCATCATGAATAAATAACATTACAAAAATCAAATACTACCATGGAACAGTTAGATTTACTCCCTATTGAACTGGAAGGTGTTTCTCAGGAACGCCCGTTGATCATTGCAGGCCCTTGCAGTGCCGAAACAGAAGAACAAGTTATGACTACAGCCAAGTCACTGTCTGACAAAGGTATCAAGATATTCCGTGCCGGAATCTGGAAACCCCGTACCAAACCGGGAGGTTTCGAAGGTATCGGTGTGGAAGGTCTTTCCTGGCTGAAAGAAGTGAAGAAGGAAACCGGTATGTACGTAGCCACGGAAGTAGCTACCGCCAAGCATGTGTACGAATGCCTGAAAGCTGACGTAGACATCGTATGGATTGGTGCCCGTACTACTGCCAACCCGTTTGCCGTACAGGAAATTGCCGATGCCCTGAAAGGCGTGGACATTCCCGTCTATGTGAAGAATCCGGTAAATCCTGATCTGGAGTTGTGGATTGGTGCATTGGAACGTATCAACAATGCCGGACTGAAACGTATCGGTGCCATTCATCGCGGATTCTCTTCATACGACAAGAAAATTTACCGCAACCTGCCGCAGTGGCACATTCCTATCGAACTGCGCCGCCGCATCCCGAACCTGCCTATTATCTGCGACCCGAGCCATATCGGCGGAAAACGTGAACTGATTGCTCCGCTGTGCCAGCAGGCCATGGACTTAGGTTTCGACGGACTCATCATCGAATCACACTGCAATCCGGAATGTGCATGGAGCGATGCCGCACAGCAGGTTACTCCCGATATTTTAGACTACATCCTGAACCTGCTCGTTATCCGTTCTGAGCATCAGACTACAGAAAACCTGAACGAGCTCCGCCGACAGATTGACGAATGTGACAACGACCTGATGGACATACTCGCCAAACGTATGCGTGTGTGCCGTGAAATCGGTACCTTCAAAAAGGAACATAACATGACCATTCTGCAGACCGGACGTTACAACGAAATTCTGGACAAGCGTGGTGCACAAGGCTCACTTTGCGGCATGGATTCCGATTTCGTCAAACAAGTATTCGAGCTGATTCACGAAGAAAGCGTGCGCCAGCAAATGGAAATCATCAACAAATAACAGAAACAAAGCATGAAAATATTGATTTTAGGAGCCGGAAAAATGGGCTCCTTCTTTACCGATGTATTGAGTTTTGAACATGAAGTCGCCGTCTACGATGTGAATCCCCAACGCCTGCGCTTTATGTACAACTGCTACCGCTTCACCAAGCTGGAAGAAATCAGCGAATTCAAGCCGGAACTGGTCATCAATGCTGCCACGGTAAAATACACACTCGATGCTTTCCATCAGGTCCTCCCGGTGCTGCCGAAGGACTGTATCATCAGCGACATCGCTTCCGTGAAAACCGGATTAAAGGAGTTCTATGAAAACTGCGGCTTCCGTTATGTGTCTACCCACCCGATGTTCGGTCCCACATTTGCCAACCTCGACAAACTGAGTACGGAGAATGCCATCATCATTAAGGAAGGTGACCACCTGGGAAAGATTTTCTTCAAGGACCTTTACCAGCACCTGAAGCTGAACATCTTTGAATACACCTTCGAGGAACACGACGAAACTGTGGCCTACTCCTTGTCTATCCCGTTCGTATCTACCTTTGTGTTTGCAGCCGTTATGAAACACCAGGATGCACCGGGTACTACCTTCAAGCGCCACATGGCCATTGCGCAAGGTGTGCTGAGCGAAGATGATTTTCTGCTACAGGAAATCTTGTTCAATCCACGCACTCCGGCTCAGGTCGAAAATATCCGTACGGAGCTAAACGAGCTGTTAGATATTATCAGCCGGAAAGATGCAGAAGGCATGCATGCCTATCTTAGCAAGATTCGAAAAAATATCAAATAACTTATAGGGAAATCCATAAAAAAGGGCAGGAAGAAAACCACAAACCTTTCTTCCTGCCCTTTCTATTTTCTATCAGGCTGATATTTACAGCTTAATCTTCTTTGATACCGATTTCGACTCATTGTGCAGACGGTCGAGTGCAGTCACTACGTAACGATACTTCGTCTTTCCGTCTTCATACGGCAACTTATAGAATTCATCGTGCGTAATCGCTACAATGTGTGAAGGATCGTTCAGGTTCACCTTCTCCTTGCTTCCGAAGCGGTACACCACATAATGATAAGCCTTGTCCATCTCGGTCTTTGCCTTCGGTGCCGTCCAGAACAAGATGTATCCGTCTGCGGTCCATACCGGTTTCAGCTTACGCACTTTGCCCGGAGCCTTGTCGTCCATAAACGGAGAAGCCGGAAGCAATGCCGGATACTTGTGATATTCTTTCACCAGCATATCCCGGTAATTTCCCTTGTTCTCTACCACTGCCGCCGCATACCACTGACAGCTTCCCTGTACGGTAGGCAATGAACGCTGCAAATTATACTTTGCCGGAATCTGGCTCTGGTTCGGATTCATCAAATCCGCTTTCGATACAGTGCGTATCACATCCTGACCGATATACAGCGGACGAGCTGCCGAATGGCGTGCCCACCAGCGAATCAGTGTATCATAATCGGCTGCCGGATGTCCGATTTCCCAATAAATCTGCGGGATATTGTAATCTACCCAGCCATTGTTTACCCACAAAAGCACGTCGGCATACAAGTCATCGTAGTTCTGCAATCCGTTTGTCTCACTTCCGTTCGGGTCATTCTTCTTGTTACGATAAATACCGAACGGTGATACACCAAACTTCACCCACGGTTTGCATTCGCGTACGGTTTCATGAATTTCCTTAATCAACACGTTCACATTATCCCGACGCCAATCTGCCCGACGAGTAAATCCGCGACCGTATGCTGCAAAGCTGACATTATCCGGAAACTCCTCTCCCGGATTCGGATAAGGATAGAAATAGTCGTCCATGTGAATGGCATCCACATCATAACGGGTCACAATGTCGCGTACAATCTTGCAGATGTATTTTCTGGATTCCGGCAGTCCCGGATCAAAATACAGCTGGCCGGCATACTGCACAAACAGTTCCGGATTCTTGCTGTAGGGATGCATGGGCGACAAAGCACCTGTTCCTTTCGTCTTGGCACGATACGGATTAATCCACGCATGAAGTTCCATGTTCCGCTTGTGGCATTCCTCAATCATAAACTGCAAAGGATCCCACATAGGCGAAGGAGCTTTTCCCTGCACACCGGTCAAGAAACGGCTCCATGGTTCGTAAGGAGATTTATACAAGGCATCCGCCTCTGCCCTCACCTGAAAAATGATGGCATTAATACCAGCCTTCTGCAAGTTGTCCAACTGGCTCACCAGCACCTTCTTCATTTTCTCCGTAGGCATCCCCTGGAACTGTCCGTTTACACACTGTATCCAGGCTCCGCGAAACTCCCGTTTGGGATAACGTGTCTGAGCATACAAGTTGCTCGTCCACAGGCTTCCCAGAAGGACAAGCAACATTAATAGTTTAGTCTTCATATCCGTAAATTTTATCATATCCTTTTCACTTTCCGGACAAATGTCCGATTAAGCCGCAAAGATAGTGAAAGGTGAGTGCAATACCAAGCCAAAAGCCTGCTTTTGAGCACAAGTATTGCCGAACCGCATCCTATATTCAAAAAATCAAAATTTCCTTTACTTGGCTGCCTTATGCAACTCCACTCCCACCACATAATAATGTGGTACGTTCGACAAAATCATTCCAATACCCTAATAAGAGTAATTGCGTAGTTATAATCTTCTAAATCTCCCTATATAAAAGAGAAAACTTTATGACAAATTCTCTGTTTCACAGTGTGAAATATAAAAAAATTCCGACTATAAAACAGAGAATATATCAAAGAGTTTTAAAGAATATGACGAAGGAAAATGAAGAATCTATCAGGAACCTATTACTCTTTTAGCAAACATTTCCTAACTCTTCAAAAGCAAATCATAAAACATTGATTATAACAGCATTTTTATATTATAACTGTACAAATTCAAGGGTGCAAATAATAAAATTAAAAGATAAGATAAGCTAATTTAAAAAATTCAGATATATGCCATTACCAAAGAACTGAAGAAGAAACTTTGATATTCTGTTGAATTGTTCAAAACTCATTTGCTATCCTCCCGTTAATCAAACATCTTACTTTAAATTACAGTTCCGCTATCCCAAGAAACTTGCTCATACGTTCAACACACTTCTTTTTCTGAGTGAGGTTAGGATGCACATAAAGATTAAGTGTTGTCGACACATTGGAATGACCGAGTATTACGCTTACCGTTTTATAATCGCATTGACTTTCTATGCATCGGGTTGCAAAAGTGTGCCGAGCAAGATGGAACAGAACCCACAAAGCAGCTGTCGGCAAACAAGTGACGATAAAACGCAACCCGTTTGAAATGAGCGGTTTCGCATTATCCTGCCGGATGCCGGAAACGCAACGGAGTGCGGAATGGCGAGGCATTTCAGTTACCAAGCCGTTAGCCGGCTGTTACCGAAGCAAGGACAGGTAGCGCACGGAAAATGAAATTGTTGTGCGCCCGTGCCGATTGCGCCGATACGCGCCGTTCTGCAAATCAAGGAACGCTTGCACTCGAAGTAACTTTGCATCAAAAAAGTGTGAGCGTATGAAAATCGAGAAATTCAAGGTGCTGCTCTACCTGAAAAAGAGCGGAACGGACAAGTCGGGCAAAGCCCCGATTATGGGCCGTATCACGGTGAACCGCACGATGGCGCAGTTCGGCTGCAAGCTGTCGTGCAAGCCGGAGTTGTGGAACGCGAGGGAAAGCCGTCTGGACGGCAAGAGCCGCGAGGCGGTGGAAACCAACGCGAAACTGGACAAGCTGCTACTTGCTGTCAATGCGGCGTTTGACACATTGGTGAAGCGCGGGCTGGACTTTGACGCTACGGCGGTCAAGGATTTGTTCCAAGGCAGCATGGAAACGCAGATGACGCTGCTACGGATGACCGACCGCATCTGCGAGGACTTGAAGGCACGTATCGGCATCGACCGCGCCAAAGGCACTTATCCCGGCTATTACTATATGAGAAAGACGTTGGGCGAGTTCATCCCGTAGCAGTTCAAGACGAAGGACATCGCTTTCGGACAGCTTACCGAACAGTTCATACACGACTACCAGAACTTCGTGATGGACGTGAAAGGATATGCCGTAGACACAGTGCGCCATTACCTTGCCATCTTGAAAAAGGTATGCCGCATCGCCTACAAGGAGGGGTATGCCGAAAGATGCCATTTCGCCAACTTCACCCTGCCGCAAAAGACGGAACGGACACCGAGGGCGTTGAGCCGCGAGGACTTCGAAAAGATACGCGATGTGGAGATACCCGCATGGCGCACCACGCACATCCTCGCCCGCGACCTTTTCCTGTTCGCCTGTTATACCGGAACCGCCTATGCGGATGCGGTGAGCGTCACCCGTGAAAACCTCTACACGGACGATGAGGGAGGCCTCTGGTTGAAATACCGCCGCAAGAAGAACGAGCTTCGGGCAAGCGTGAAGCTGTTGCCCGAAGCACTCGCCCTGATAGAGAAGTACCATGACGACAACCGTCCGACATTGTTCCCCATGATACACCACCCAAACCTCCGGCGGCACATGAAATCACTCGCCGTCCTTGCAGGAGTAAGCTCCAGCTTGTGCTACCATCAGGCACGTCACTCCTTCGCCTCGCTGATTACGCTGGAAGCCGGAGTGCCGATTGAAACCATCAGCCGGATGCTGGGACATTCCGACATAACCACCACACAGGTGTATGCCCGTGTCACTCCGAAAAAGCTTTTTGAGGATATGGACAAGTATATTGAAGCAACCAAGGACTTGAAACTTGTCCTGTAATCATTAAAATAAGAAACTTAAAACATTACGACCATGCGCAGTACATTTTCCGTATTACCATACATCAACAGGAGTAAAGTAAAGGCAGACGGAACGACCGCCGTCTTGTGCCGCATCACCGTGGACGGCAAGAGTTCCACAATGGCGACAGGCATATATTGCAAACCCGAAGACTGGAACAGCAAGACAGGCTCAATCCGCACCGTCCGTGAGAACAACCGCTTGCTGGAGTTCCGCAAGTCCGTCGAATGTGCCTATGAGGATTCATTGAAGAGGCAGAACGTAGTGAGTGCCGAGCTGCTCAAAAATACGCTGGCAAAGAAAGCCGTCATTCCGGTCAAACTGTTACAGATGGGCGAGATGGAACTTGAAAGGCTGCTTGTCCGCTCAAAGGAGATAAATTCCACTTCGACGTACAGAAATTCAAAATACTATCAGAAGTATTTGACGGACTTTCTTGCCTCACAGGGAAAAAGTGATATAAATCTGGCTGAAATCACGGAAGAGTTCGGCAGTTCCTATAAAGCCTTCCTGAAACGCTACAAGAACTTCGGACCTTCACAGATGAACAAGTGCCTGTGCTGGCTGAGCAAGCTGGTGTATCTTGCCGTTGATTATGAGATACTCCGTGCCAATCCGTTGGAAGACATGGAATACGAGAAGAAGCCCGCGCCGAAGCACAGGCACATCAGCCGTGCCGAACTGAAAGCCATCCTTGAAACCCCGATGCTCGACCCGTTGCAGGAGCTGGGGCGCAGGGCGTTCTTGTTTTCAACGTTCACGGGATTGGCGTATGTGGACACCATGCTGCTTCATCCGCACCACATCGGCAGGACTGCCGACGGCAGGCGTTACATCCGCATCAACCGCAAGAAGACCAACGTGGAGGCGTTCATCCCCCTGCACCCGATAGCCGAACAGATACTCGACCTCTACAACACCACGGACGACACCAAGCCCGTGTTCCCGCTTCCGAGTCGTGACGAAATGTGGTTCGAGATACACGAGCTGGGCGTTGCGATAGGACGTAAAGAAAACTTGTCCTACCACCAAAGTCGGCACTCCTTCGGAACGTTCTTAATTTCAGAGGGCATACCCATCGAGAGCATCGCCAAAATGATGGGGCATTCAGGCATAAGAACTACCCAACGGTACGCGGAAGTGACGGACAAGAAGATATCCAAGGACATGGACAACCTGATGGCGGTCAGAATGATGTACGGAACAGGCAAATGGTACAAAAGGCAAGGATTGCCAAAAGAAACAGACTTAAATAATGAGCAAATTGGGAAATGACTATGAAACGTGGAATTATCACAATCAACGAAAACGGTGCGGTCACTATTCCGACCGTTCCCGTATGGATGACGCAGCAGGAAATGTTCGATGCGTTCAATGTGTTCGGTTGCGACATCCGCAGGGCTATCCATACCATTTACAAGAACATAGAGTTGTTGGAAAGCGACACCATGCGCTACGTCAGGCAGGACAACGGGATAAGCTATGATGTGTACAGTCTTGAAATGGTGATTGCCGTTGCCTTTCGGCTGCGGACTAAGGAGTGCATGGCATTCAGGCGGTTTGTCATGGGGAAACTGTATGCCGCCAGTCGGAAAGAACCTCTATGTTTGTTCTTTTCGCCAGTGGCATATTCTAGGAAGGAGTATAGCTGTTGATACAAAGGATATACGACCAGACACGGTAAGAGGCTGTCTCAAAATAGAATTGCAAAAGTAAAAATATTACAGATTGAAACTTAGAAATAAAAAATCTCCTGTTTCAGCCTTAGTTTACTCTAATGATATGGCTAAAAGCAGGAGATTTTAATACTATAACTTATAAATTATAAGTATGTCTGTCCAATTTCTCTATTTTGTACTGCACCCCAAAAGTTAGACACAAAACTTTTGGGGTGTTTTTTATGAAGTA
>OODP01000812.1_pt1 | contig 23548 bp, 20 predicted proteins | sample 1671011 | NCBI WGS metagenome assembly OODP01 (sample SAMN06348113, study PRJEB24527) | human gut metagenome | biome: human gut; feature: ankylosing spondylitis patient; material: feces | host: Homo sapiens | place: China | collected 2015-10
AGACATAACTTTAAGTTTTTAATTAATAATTAGTTTTATTTCTTTAAATTTGCGGGGCAAAGGAATAAATATTTATCGTCACTCGCAAATATTTGGGGAATTAAATGCAATGTTTTGCACATTTTTCACGGTTTTGTGCACTAAAAAGAAGATTTATGAGGAAAAAGATCGCGGTTTTAGCATCGGGAAGCGGAACGAATGCAGAAAATATCATTCGTTATTTCCAGAAAAAAAGTTCGGCTTGTGTGGCCCTGGTTTTGACTAATCGTCAGAGTGCGTTCGTTTTAGAGCGCTCACGCGGGCTTGGAGTGCCTTGCTTTTATTTTTCCAAGGGTGATTGGGAGAGCGGAGAGGCGATTTTATCGGTGTTGCGGGAGCATAATATTGATTTTGTAGTGTTGGCCGGATTCCTGGCTCGCATACCGGATACTATTTTGCATGCTTATCCTAATAAAATGATAAATATACATCCTTCATTGTTGCCAAAGTTCGGTGGAAAGGGAATGTATGGCGACCGCGTACACGAAGCTGTGATTGCTGCGGGTGAAAAAGAAAGTGGTATTACTATTCACTATACGAATGAGCATTATGATGAAGGTGCCATTATTTGCCAAGTGAAATGTCCGGTGCTGCCGGAAGATACTCCCGATGAACTGGCACAACGTATTCATGTGCTGGAATACGATACTTATCCCAAAGTAATAGAAAAATTGCTGGAATCCGAGGTTTAAGACTCTGTTCAAGGACTTACCAGAGCTGTATCAAGTCCGTATCATCTCCGTATCTATACGCTTGGAGTTGGTACGGACTTGGTACGGACTTGATACGGAGTTGGTAGGAAGATGTTATGAAATCATTACGCGGAAGGCCGATTTTTCTCTTCTCAGCGGATAATCTCCTCTTAATTTCTCAAATAGTTCCGGATGTTGTTTTAAGGCTTCACTGTCCCGTCTTGGATCATACATCTGCAGGTAGGCTTCTGTTTCGGTAGTTGCAGTGATCATCGGATTTTCCGGTTCGGGTGGAACAATTCGATAATCAGCCTGTATGCCAAAGTGCTGGCAAAGAGAATCCAACGACATGCGGGTAGCGTTCGCTTTTCCATCTGCCGAATATCCGGCAATATGCGGCGTTCCGATGAATACCTTATTTAATAAGGTGAGATTAATGTCCGGTTCGTTTTCCCATACATCGATGACGGCATCTGAGATTAACCCATTTTCGAGGGCCTCCAATAAAGCTTTCGTCTCAATAACCTCTCCGCGGGAAGTGTTGATGATGATAGGTGCGCGTTTCAGTGAGCGAAAGAATGACTGGTCTGCCAGGTGGAAAGTCTTATATTTCCCTTCTTTATATAAAGGTACGTGGAATGTAAGGACATCGCACTCTTCGGCAAGGAGTTGTAAAGAGGTGAAGCCGGTGCTTCCTTCTTTATCTTCTCGTGGCAAGTCGTTCAATAATACCCGCATACCCAGTTCGCGGGCTATCTCCGCTACTTTGCTGCCTACGTTGCCCACACCGACAATGCCCATGGTCATTTCGGATAACTTCTTTCCTTTCAGGAGTTTCGCCAGTAAAAGTGTGGATTGCAGGTATTGGGCTACGGATGCGGAGTTACAGCCCGGTGCATTCTTCCATACGATGCCTGCTTGCCGACAATATGCTGTGTCTATATGATCGAAGCCGATTGTGGCAGTGGCTATGAATCGGACCCGGCTTCCTTCTAATAATTCCCGGTTGCAATGGGTGCGTGTGCGGATGATCAATGCGTCTGCATCTTTCACTAAGACAGGTGTGAAGTCCTTCCCAGGGGCATATATTACTTTATCCGCTATCTTTTCGATAGCTTCCTTTATAAAAGGTATTTTATTGTCGACAATGACTTTCATTTCTGTATTTTTTTTCTATATTTGTTGCAGGCAAAGTTAGTCATAAAAGCGGTAAACTGTTTGGCTGTGTGCTAAATAATACATAACTTTGTCAACTTGTACAAATATTAGGATTTGTAGAATAAAGATAAAACAGTTATAAGGAATGAAGTGTATCCATATCATTACGCCTGTAAAGGATTCCATTGAGTTGACTTTACAGACGGTAGACGCTATTATGGCATCTGACGTTAAGACTCCTTTTACATATACCGTTTACAATGATTTCAGTACGGAGGAGAATACGGCCAGGTTGCGGGAAGCATCCGTGAGACTGGGTTTCGAATTGGTAAACCTTGCGGATGTCACAAGCAACCCTTCGCCTAATTATCTGCTGATTCTGCAAATGTCGCAAGAACGTGCTATTGCGGAAGAAGCCGGACTGATCATAGTGGAATCTGATGTGGTGGTGAAGAAAGATACTTTGCAATCTTTGTTCGACGGCGCTTTGGAAAGAAAAGATTGTGGAATTGCTGCTGCTGTCACCGTTGATGAGAAAGGTGATATAAACTATCCTTATTTATTTGCAAAAGGGCGAGAGAATCAGGTGTTTCCCGAAAAGAAACATTGTAGTTTTTGTTGCTCGTTACTGACGTTGAACTTTCTCCGTTCGTTTGATTTTCATCAGCTGAGTCTTGAAAAGAATTGGCACGATGTGACAATTTCCCATCAATCATTGAAAGAGGGATTCAAAAACTATCTGTTTACTACACTTCCGGTGTGGCATCGTCCGCATGGTAGTCGTCCGTGGAAACAATTAAAGTATAAGAATCCGTTGAAGTATTACTGGTTGAAGTATACGAAGGGACTGGATAAAATTTGAAAATACTATGGAGTATCGATTAGTTTCTGTTATTATACCTATTTATAATATGGCAAAGTTTCTGTGCGAGACTTTGGATTCGGTGCTTGCTTCGGATTATCCTAATTTTGAAGTGATACTGATGGATGATGGCTCGACAGATAATTCTTTGGACATTGCCAAGGAATATGCAGAGAAAGATTCACGGGTATGCACATATACTCAGTCGAATAGTGGTCCATGTGTTGCCCGTAATAATGCTATATCATTGTCTCATGGCGAATACATTTTGCCGGTAGATGCGGATAACCGGATCAGCCCAACATTCATAAGTCATGCTGTGGCAGAACTGGAACGAGACCCGGAGGTTAAAGTGGTCTGTCCGCGAGCTGAATTTATAGGCGACCGTAGTGGTGAATGGAAGTTGCCGCCTTTCTCTCTGAAATTGCTGGCACGTAAAAATATGATTGATACCTGTGCGCTTTACAGAAAAACAGAATGGGAAAGAGTAGGCGGATACTGCGAAGAGATCATTGCACGTGAGGATTGGGAATTCTGGATATCTGTACTGAAAGATGGTGGTAAAGTGGTTCGTTTGCCTCAGATAGAATTGTATTATCGTGTACGTGCCGGATCCAAAAGAATTATAGACCGTTCGTTGAAGCCACATGTTACGAAGGTACTTAATAAGCGTCATGCTGAATTCTTTGAGCGAGAGTTAGGTGGGAAGTTGCGTTCTGTACGTTCCTGGTCCAGATGGGTCAATCGTATTGAGCGCTTTTTTCGTCCACGGTGTATGGCTGTAGCTCCTGGTTATGAAAATATGAGTGACTTTATAAAAGTGCTTCCGGTTATTTTTGAAGATCGGGGTACTGTTATTTATAAAGGAAGAAATGAACTGAGGGAGTTTGATATAGCAGGACAAAAAGTGGTGGTTAAATCTTTCCAGATACCTCACTTGCTGAATCGGATTATTTATAATTTTTTCCGGGAATCTAAAGCACGGCGTTCATTTCGCTATGCGGCCATGTTGCGCCAGTTTAATATAGGCTCGCCCACACCCATTGGTTTCTGTTCGGTTTCCAGTTGGTTCTTGTTCGGAAAGAGTTATTTTGTTTCATTAAGGTCTGAATGCCCTTATACTTACCGGGATCTTCCACAACGTCCCTCTGAGGAACAGGAGGAAATACTTCGTGCCATAGCCCGTACCACTGCCGCTTTGCATGAACATGGAATTTTGCATAAAGACTATTCGGCAGGGAATATCTTATTTGCAGAAAAACCGGAGGGTGTTTCTGTAGAAATCATTGATTTGAACCGGATGCGCTTTGGTAAGGTATCTTTGGAAGAAGGGTGCAAGAACTTTGAAAGACTACCCGGCACTGATGAGATGTTTGCTGTGTTAGCGGATGAATATGCCAAATCTCGTGGCTTTAACAAGGAAAAGTGTTTGCAGTTGATAGAGAAAGCTCATAAATCTTCTTCGTCTTTTTCCTCTAAGGTTTCTTGATGTCTGACTTTTGAAGGTGGTTTCTATGCTTGGCTTGCATCTGTCCCAAGGGTAGAATAATGCAGTAGGTGGGCATAGATTGTTTCATTCCCTTCGGGGGTGAGCATATTGAATTGCTTCTTATAGGTTAGTTTGTGGAAACCATAGTTTGCGCTAAATCCCTCCATAGACTTTTCATCAAATGGCATGTTGAGGCATTTGGACAGGTTGCTGATTCTTTGCAGAGGGACATTGTTGATCATTTCTGTAATAGCCGGAATATTTTCATAGGCTATGCTAACGAGATAATCGAAGAATAAGTAAGTGACGATTCGTTGATGATTCTTCCAATAACTATAGAACGTGTCCAGTAGAAAAGCGGGTAGAATATTGTCTTTACCACAGGCCATAAAGAAGACTGTCCACTTGCCGTTTGCCACATTCGTGTTTTTTGCTGTATGATGACAAGTATAGAAATCGGCATCGGGATTCATTATTGAGTCTACATCTCTGGTAAAAAGTAGGGTGCTGTCAGCCCATATTCCTCCGTGTTGCTTAAGCAGGTTTATCCTTAGCATGTCACTGAAATGGGTGAGACTTATTTCGTGGTTTTTCACTTTTTGCAAGATGTAATCCGGCATTGTAGCATATTCCTGATAGTTTTGCTCTGTGATTAATATGACAGGATGTTGGTCTGCATGATGTTTTGCAGAGGCGTAGCAGGCTTTAACGATATCAGGCATGTTCTCTTCTCCTTGCCACCAGCATATCCAGATGGGGCATGTCTTGCCAATCGGACTTCTTCCGGTACTTGCTCCTTTGTATTTCTTTATAATATCTTTTGCACCGGACTTCTGTGAGATTACTGTTTTGAAGTATAAGTGTTTGCTGTGATGCAAAAGCTTCTTCTCCACTGATTTGAAAAAGGATTTGACGGGGCTGATATCTGGATTCATGGTATTCATATCTTTCTGCTTTATGTTACTTGTCAATAGGTAGATTCAATCAGCTTGATTAATTCTTCTTCCTGGGAACTGAATTTGCGGGCAAACAGTTTGTTGGAGTTGACTAGCTCGGTGTAATCTTGTATCTTCCATGTATAAGGATCTCCTCTATTCCAGTCAATCAGCCGCATGCTGCCGATGTTGTTGTCTTCTATATTATAGATATTCTTTTTGAATGAAGAGTTCCATAACAGAGTTTGAACAAAAATCTCATCGGGACAGAGTGTGTATCGGAAGCGCTGGAGAACAAAAGGCTTTTTCTCTAACAAATATAGACAAAAATTGTGAGTGATGCTGAACCACTGGGAACCTTTCCGAAATTCAACTTCTTGCTTTCTATTGAAGTGAACCATTTTTTGTACTATTAGTGCGAGATTGTGGCAGGGGGCTGTAATGACATGCCACTTGCTATTGTTGCGCTTCAGGTGTTTCGTAAAGAAATAATAGCGGGATATTTTCCGTTTCAGGTCTTTCTGATGTCTATTGCCAGACCAATATTCTACGAATTCCTTGCCCGCATTTATTTGAAAGAAAGAATGGATGTAGTCTTGTGTCTGTATGGGTAGATCTGTTCCTGATAAAAGATGATAGTAAGAATAAGCCTCTTTTGCTGAGGCTGTTTCCAGTAGCAGGTATTCGGTTTCTACTTGACTGAGATCTCCCCAGTATACTTTATTTCGTGTAGATAAAATGTGCAAATTAGCTCGCTGCATTTGTACAGAATGTATCTTCTCATACAGTTCCATTGATCGGTGGTCTATATGTAGAAAGATATCATTCCGCTCATCATCGAGCATCGATAATAGAGCTCTTAATACCGGATATTCATTGTGAGCAATAATCAGGTATGCATGCTTCATTACAATTACTTATTGAAATGTAGTTTAAAGAAATCGGAAATGGTGTTGTCGGTTTGGATCAATCCATCACGTTTCAATTGTTCATAGGAATTAGCTCCTGTGATTCTGTCATATTCCATTTCCAGTTCTCCTTTTTTGTAGAGTTCGTAAAAGTGGCGCCAATGCATTCCTATATGTTTATGAGGATTTTGTTCCAATTGCTTTCCACCATTAATCATTTTTTCCAGAAAACGTTTTTTATCCCGGACAGAATAATGGTATATACATATGTTGCTTTTCTTTTCATTTTGTGGAAGCATTAATACTTTGTGATTCCCAGTGGAGATTTGTATATATGAGGTGGTACGATGAAGAACCTTTCCTCTTTGTGGAAGATAAAGAGAATAGCGGGATAAATTGTATGCCTTGTATTTTAATGGGTTTATTATTGGACGGATAGTTTGATTCCATTCCCAGAATGGTTTACCTGCTTCCGGGTATATGCACTTCATAGAACATTTCAAAACATTGGCTTTGGTCGTTTTTAGTTCTGTTTTAAGGTCTCCGGTAGGGGAATACCATAGTTCATCAGCATCGGCATTGATGACCCAGTCTGCATGATACTTTTTTTTAGCAAGTTTAATCATGCGGTCTACCCATACTTTCTGGTTGTAGTTGGTTGCTTTTTCAAAGATAACTTCTTTTATCCAGCCTTTTTCTTGGTATTTCCGGATAATCTCAATCGTGCCATCTGTGGAGTTGTTGTCTGTTATGAGAAAGCTGTCTATTCCCATTGCTTTATGGAAACGAAGGCTCTCTTCCAATATATCTTCTTCATTTTTGACTAATAATGTCATAATGAGTATCGGATTGGATGTCTTCTTAAAAGCCTGCGGGGCTTCTTTGAGTACATGGGCTATTTTGTTAAGAAGAGGCATTAGCATTTACTATTAAATCATTGTTTAGGTTACGAATTTACAAAGATATATTATTTTTTTATATGCGACCTAATTTAAGCCGATAAATGAATGCTGGATAAGCAGGTTTGCTTTATATTTCAAAGACTACTTTGTGTTTGTACCTTTTTAGTCTATCTTTGCAGAGAAATGAAAGAATCCTTTTTTTGAAAATAATAATGTATGGAAAGTTCTCCTTTGATAAGCATTATTACTCCGGTATATAATGTTGAACAATATTTGCGACAGTGTATTGAGTCAATTATTATGCAGGACTTTCAGGATTGGGAGTTGATATTGGTTGACGACGGGTCTACTGATAAGTCCGGAGTGATTTGTGATGAGTATGCATTGAAAGAAGAACGTATTCGTGTGTTGCACAAGGAGAATTCCGGGCAGGCTGATAGCAGGAACGTGGCATTGCAGCTGGCAAAAGCGGATTTGATTGGGTTTGTGGACAGTGATGACTGGATAGAGTCCGATATGTATAGTGTATTGTATCATACGCTGATTGAAAATCAAGCCGATATTGCAATTTGTGGATATTTTCAGGATTATAAAGATATTTCGGAAGCTTCATGTGCTATTGGAGAGGTTGTAGTATACAATCGGGATGAAGCATTGAAACTTATATTGGAGGATAAAGTCATTAAGAGCTTTCTTTGGGATAAGTTATTTCATCGGAAAGTGATAACAGACTTGCTACCTAAATCTTATTATTACGAAGATTATGCTACTCTGTTTAAATGGTTTATTAATGCCAATAAAATAGCTTTTTGCCAAAGGCCGGAATATCATTACCGTCAACGTAAAGGCAGTACGGATCATGATGCAGATCCTCGGAAAAAATATCATTTCTTTGTTGCGGAACAAGAAAGATATAATTATCTTCAAAAGCATCATCTTCTATTGGAAAGGTCGAAAGAATTTGCTGCTAAAGTGGTGATGACCGGAATTCAAGAGACCAAAGGTATTGCCAGACGTGCAAAAGATTGGGAAAAGGATTTGTATTATATAAAAAAAATCAGGCAAGAATTGCAGCAATACTTACCTGTAGATTATAAAGAATTAGGCTTAAAAAGATATATCAGATTGTGGAAATTGCAACATTTTCTTCCATGGTACATATTTTCGTTGCGTTTGAGCCAGTTATTTGTGTTTAAGAAAAGAAATAAGAAAATGTGTTATGAATAAAAATAAGAGTTCAGCCAGAGTAATCGCTTTTTATCTGCCTCAATTTCACCCTGTGCCAGAGAATGATAAGTGGTGGGGGAAAGGATTTACGGAATGGACCAATGTAGGAAAAGCACGTTCTTTATTTCCCGGACATTATCAGCCTAAAGTTCCGGCAGATTTAGGGTATTATGATTTACGGGTTCCTGAAACTCGTAAGGCACAAGCCGATATGGCACGGGAGTATGGAGTAGAAGGTTTTTGCTATTGGCATTATTGGTTTGGCAATGGGAAGCGTTTATTAGAACGCCCATTCAATGAAGTATTGGCTTCAGGTGAACCGGATTTCCCTTTTTGCTTAGCATGGGCTAATGAATCATGGAGAGGTTTTTTTCATGGCATAAAGGCTAAAGAAACATTGATAGACCAGCTCTATCCGGGTAAGGAAGATTATATTGCCCATTTTAATGCGGTGCTTCCTGCATTTAAAGATCGTCGTTATATAACTGTAGATGACAAACCTCTATTTATGATTTATCATCCTTTTGATAATCAGAGAGAAGTAAATGTTTTCATGAAACTATGGCGCGAATTGGCAATACAGAATGGATTGAAAGGAATCTTTTTTGTAGGCCAGACCTATCATTTGGATGATGAAAGAGCGGGACTGGAGGCTATGAGCTTTGATGCTATAAATGTAGTGCGTATGTTTGAGTATGAACGGAAACAGAGAAGTCTTTACAGGAAAGCCCGACGTTGGCATAATTGGTTTGGACTTCCATGGATTGTAAATTATGAAAAGGCCAGCCGTTTTTTTGTAGCAGACGAAGATAGTGATAAAAATATCATTCCTACTATTATTCCTAACTGGGATCATTCACCGCGTTCGGGAAAACAGGGCTTGGTTCTGCATCATTCGGAGCCGGAATATTTTGAACGGCATATGAAAGACGTAATGATGCATCTTGAAGGGAAACCTTTGGAACACCGTCTTGTTTTTGTAAAGTCATGGAATGAGTGGGCAGAGGGAAATTATCTGGAGCCAGATCTGCGCTATGGAAAGAAATTTTTGGAAGTGATTCGGAAGTATGTTGAAGAAGGGTAAACGGAACCGATAATATTTTTTTCATATGGAAAAAAAAGTAGCAGTCATCATACCAGCCTATAAAAGTCGTTTCTTGCAGCAGACTTTGGACTCTATGGTAGCGCAAACGAATCAGGATTTTACTGTATATATAGGAGATGATGCCAGTCCTCATGATTTGAAAAAGATAGTATCTCTTTATCAGGGTAAACTGGATATCATTTATCATCGTTTTGAGATAAACTTGGGTAAGAAGGATTTGCCCAGACATTGGGAACGATGCATTGAGATGTCTAAAGAACCTGTCATTTGGTTCTTTTCGGATGATGATTTAATGCCATGTGATGGGATTGAACGAGTATTGAAGGCCTTGCAGGAATGTGGTGAGAAGAACATAATGTTCCGTTTTCCCCTTGTTGTTGTAGATGATGAGAATAATGAGATGTATGCGAATCCATCATTTACAGGTGAAAAGATTTCCGGATATAACTTTCTACTGGATAAATTGGAAGGTAGAATTCGTTCTGCAGCTTGTGAATATGTGTTTAGCCGTGATGTTTATCAGAAGGGAACTGGCTTTGTCAAGTTTCCTTTGGCTTGGTGCTCGGATGATGCAACGTGGACGAAGTTTGCAGATTGTGCAAAAGGAATTATTGCTTTACCAGGAAAGCCCGTTTGCTGGAGAAATGTCGAAGGTGAAAATATTAGTAATTCTGATTGTTACGATAGTCGAAAAATTGAAGCCACCAGATTGTTCTTAAAATGGATAATTAATTATTATCCAGCTAAACTTAATGAAAAAAAACTGCACCACGCTTTAAAGACTTATGTGTATACGATATTACATTATTCTGTAAACAATAACTTTGGACTATGCGAACTTTGGAAGATATGTCGTATTTTGTGGACGATTCGCCCGTCTATAGCATTGAGCGTAGCGTTTCGTATGTGTAAAGTAAAGCTGAATATAAAGAGATAAAGATGAAAAAAATACTTTTTATTATTCCTTGTACCCCTTACCCGCTGACTTCGGGTGGGAATCAGGCCTTTTTCCATATGGTAGATTATCTTCGTCACAAGATGTCTGTTTCAATATTACTCTACCCTAAAGGAAAAGAGAAGGAAGATGTGGAGAAATTGAGAAAAATATGGGATAACGTGGAATTTTTTATCTTCACAGAACAAATGGCAGAGCCTGAAACCCGACATCCTTCTTATTATAAATGGTTGAAGAAGATTGTTCTATCTGCTACTCGTAAGATGCGGCGCCAGTTGCTTATTCATGACAAAGATGTAGTACGTAAGGATATGACTTTTACTTCTTCTATTTTTGAGCCACTTCCTTCAAAATATGCAGAATATATATCAACTGTCTCCCGATCTGGCTTTGATATTATTCAGGTTGAGTTTTATCCTCTGATATCATTGGGCTATCTTTTACCGAGGGATGTACAAACTATTTTTGTACATCATGAATTGAGATATGTTCGCAATGAGAATGAAATGACTTTTCTTGATAAAGTGACGGATGAAGAACGTATGTTGTATCGTATTGGAAAGGACTTTGAACATTCTGCATTGCAAACCTATAAGCATGTGATTGCCTTGACTGAGGTGGATCGCCAAATATTGATTGATTTTGTTGGTGGCGGAGAAAAAATATATGTATCTCCTGCTGTTGTGAAAATAGCTGATGCCTGTGATAAACAGGTTGTTCCTACTGCTGCCAGATTGACTTTTGTTGGAAATGAGGGACATTACCCGAACCTGGATGCAGTCGTCTGGTTCTGTCAGGAGATAGCCCCTTGTTTACGTAGTCAGGGTTTCCATTTCACTTTTCAGGTAATAGGACCATGGAGAAGTTCGTATATGAAAGAGTTACAAGCTTCTTGTCCTGAAATGGAGTTGGTGGGTTATGTGGAAGATTTGCATAGTTTTTTAAATGGAAGCATTGTGCTTGTTCCGATTCGTATCGGCAGTGGAATGAGGATGAAGATACTGGATGCTGTTTCTTCAAAAGCTCCTTTTGTTACTACTACTAAAGGCGTTGAAGGTATTGATTTTCGGCATGAAGAAGAGTGCTTGAAAGCAGATACTGCATCTGATTTTGCATCTGCTATTATCAGGTTGGCTAATGATGAAAACTTGCAGATAAAATTGGCAAATCATGCAATAGGTCGATTGCACGGATTATATAATCCACAAGAAATGTTGGAACGGCGATTGAATATTTACAGTAAGGTTCTGAATGTAGAGTTGAATTTAATAGATTAGTTATGCTGTCAATCGTTATTTGTTCAGTGTTACCTGAACGTTTACTACAAATAAGCCAGAATATACATGATACTATAGGGGTGGAATATGAGATTATCGCTATAGATAATAAAGAGAAAAAATGGCCGATAGCGCGAGCTTATAATGAAGGTGCGTGTCAGGCTCGTTATCCTTTTCTCTTCTTTGTCCATGAGGATGTGAAGTTTCATTCGCAAGATTGGGGAAGTGTTATTGAAGATAAATTGAATGAACCGGATTGCGGGGTTATTGGTTTTGCCGGTAGCAAAGTCAAACTCAATTGTTATTCTGGTTGGATGCAAAATAAAGATTGGGCTTGTTCTTTTTTCTATCAGGGCGGGGGGGCAAGAACTGAGCTTCAGGTTGCATGTGTTACTTTGGAACATCCTTTTGAGGAAGTTGTAATTTTAGATGGTTTCGGAATGTTTGTATGTAAGGACGTATGGAGTTTGTATCCTTTCGACGAAGAACTATTGACGGGATTTCATTGTTATGATCTGGATTTTTCAATGCAGATAGCTGCGAGTAGGCAGTATAAGAACTATGTTTGTTGCTCACCGAAGGTACTGGTGGAGCATTTTTCGTTGGGAAAATATAACCGGAGTTGGTGTCAGGATACTATTCGTCTGCACAAGTTGAAATGGAATAAACTTCTTCCTTTGAAAGTGGATGGATTGGAACTCAGCAAGAAAAAAGAGCGAAAGTTTGAAGAACGTTATTTTGATTACTTTGTACGTGATTTGATAAAGGCTGATTATCCAGAGAAGAAAACAGCATTGAAGGATTTTCTTGCTTATCCTTTCTCTTGGAAGCATTTGAGGCATTGTGTTTCGAATGTATATCGGTATTTAAAATCGTAATCTGTTATATTATGAGATTGGTATTTCTTTCACACTCTAGTGATTGTACAGGAGGGGCTCAAAGATGTTTGTTGGATTTGTTGAAGGGGCTCAAAGAAAATCATCCGGAGTGGCAAATTTATGTGGTGTTTCCTGGTCAGGGTGATTTGGTTGATGCTTGTTCTGCTTATATCAGTGGTTATAAGATACTTCGAATGAGGTGGTGGCTGGTTGGTGGGAATGGTCATATTGGTATAGGTGATAAACTCGTATATGCTCGTAAGTTATTTAAGTATTCTATAAAATTAGCTCGTTATCTGAAGCAGATAAAGCCGGATTATGGAATAACAAATACAATTGTGCTCCCTCATCTGGCATGTGCTTGTAAGTTTTTGAAGATTAGACATTGTTGGTTTATTCATGAAATACCTGATGCTACTTGGCAAGATAATGGCTTTATATTCAAGTCTCAGTCTGTTTTTAAGTTGGTCGATAAATTGTCTGCTAAAGTTTTGGTTACTTCTGAATATGCAAAATGCTATTATCAGAATATAATGACAGGTGGTAAGGTTCATGTTATTACGCAGGCTGTTGAGTTGCAAACTGTTTTGGGAGTGAACAAAGACCGAAGTTTACATGATCGCTACACGCTGTTGTTGGTAGGGGCTTTTGATTCGAATAAGGGGCAAATGGAATTGCTACAGGCAGTAAAGAGTATTGTGGATAAAGAAAAAGATGTTTTTTGCTATCTGGTTGGACCTGATTATGGTTTTATATCCATATGTGAAGATTATATTAAGAATAATGGATTAAGCTCTAGTGTGAAAATAGTTCCTTTTGTCAAACAAATATATCCATATTACTATTTGGCAGATGTACTGCTGGTTTGTTCAGCCTTTGAAACTTTCGGCAGGGTTGCTGTTGAGGCTCAAAAATGTGGATTACCAGTAATTCTTTCTGATGTAGGAGCCAATTTGGAACGTATAGAAAATGGTATAAACGGTTTGCTTTATCAAAAAGGTAATATCATGGACTTAGTAGAAAAGATAGAGCTGCTTAGGGATATGACTGTTAGAAATACATTTTCTAAGAATATAAATTTAGTTATGTTAGAAGAAAAGTATAGTAGTGATCACTTTGCTTCGAACTTTGCTAAGTTGTTGAATCTTTAATTACTAAAAGTAATTTTAAATATTTCGAAATGAAACTGTCTATAATAACGATCAATTATAATAATGCTATCGGACTGAAAAAAACGATTGAAAGTCTTATTGAACAGAGCTATCAAGAATATGAGTATATTGTGATAGATGGAGGTAGTGATGACGGTAGTAAAGAGGTTATTTGGGAGAGCCTGAGGTATGTTTCTAGCTGGTGCTCAGAGAAGGATACAGGCGTTTATAATGCTATGAATAAAGGAATTATGAGGGCTACAGGGGAGTACCTGTTATTCTTGAATTCGGGTGACTATTTGTATGATTCTACTGTATTAGAAGATGTTACTTCAACTCTGTCTGGTGAAGATATTATATATGGAGATTTGCTTTATGTCGAGAATGGTGTGGAAAGAGAGGTTTGTGTATATCCTACAACCTTGAATTTAGATTACTTTTTTGAGCACTCATTGGGGCATCCCGCTACTTTTATTAAAAGAAGTTTGTTTCAAGATTCTCTTTATTCTGAAGATTTAAAGATTGTTTCAGACTGGGAATTCTTTTTGAAGAAAATAGTATTAGAAGAAGTCTCTTATAGGCATATTAGTAGAACGATAACAGCCTTTGGTATGGGGGGGATTAGCTCTCAGATAGATGCATGTAATGAAGAGCGGGAGATGGTTTTGCGTAAGTTCTTTCCAAGTATGTTGCGTGATGCTTTGAAAGCGGCTGCACATATGAAGAAACAACCTTTGTATGAACTTTTCTGGGAGCTGAGTAATACGCGTCGTTTTCAACACAGAATAAAACCTGTCATTGCCTTTCTTGTCGGGCTAAATAAGTGTTTTTCCCGCAGAAGATAGTTTAATATATTCTTCTAATGTTTTGAGATAGACATTCTCTGTTTCTCGGGCTGCTTTTTCCCATGAATAGAGCTTTAGTCTTTCCTGTCCGGCTTTTATTAATTTTGTACGTTTGCTCTTGTCACTAATGACATTAATAATAGTATCTGCAATGGAGTTGATAGAATAAGGATTAAAGAAAGCACCTGCATCACCTGCTATTTCAGGAAAACATGTTGTGTTACTTAGAGCTACGGGACAATTGCAGGCATATGCTTCTAAAATAGGAATTCCAAATCCCTCATAATAGGAAGGATATACAAAGAGTAATGCACGGCTATATAGTTCGTTTAAGTCTTTATCTTTGGTAGCAATTTGTATTATATTAGAGGCTATATTGTAATTTGATATTTGTTGTAGTTCACTATCAGAAAAAGGTTTTCCCGTACAGACCAAATGTATTTTTTTATTTGTTTGGTGAACTATACTGAATGCTTCTAATAGAGCCTGGAAATTTTTATAGAAAGTTCTGTCTCCTACAAACAAGATATATTGCTCCGGTAAAGGTAAGTTATGCTCTTGGGATGGGCGGAGACTTGTTCCATGGTAAATAACATCTATTTTCTCAGGAGCTATATTTAGTATATCAATAATATCCTTTTTGGTATATTCGCTGATTGCGATAATCCGATTGGCTTTAGTAATGATTTCTCTCTTTTGACGTATGATTTCTTCTGATCCTTCAATAAGATTGGAAAACCTCTCATAAATCATGTCATGAACAGTGACTACTAAAGGAGAATTACCAGTGTATTTAAGGAAAGATGGATCGTAATAGGTCGGATGGTAAAGATATGGAATAGGAGATTGCAGCATCTTCTTTGTCAGTCTCTGATTCTTACGATATAATTTTTGAGTATACTGTTTAGATAAGAAATATGGGATATATAAACGGTGCTTTGCAATCTTTGTTTGTGATAAGTAGTGGTTCTCTGTATATCGTACAGCAATATCATATTTGAATTGCAACTTGGATATGATTTCACAAAAATATCGCGAGATCCCTCCAAATTTCTGCTGATCGAATATTTGTGAATCATATATAATGTATGGTTGTATCTTCATTTGCTATTATCTATTTGATTTATAGTATGCTACCAATAACATCCTGCTTCGATTTGTCGGGCCTTCTCGGGAGTTTCGCTTTCAGAAGGTTTAACCCAATATTCGTTCATCAGTTGTGAGTAATTATAAGTTGCATTATAAGTACTATCTTCCCATCTGGCACCTTTTATTCCGAATATCAACTGTAGGCTACCTCCCATGTGTATAGCTTTCTTTCCGGTACGTTTGATATGTGCGGCTAATGGAAGTCCGTATGCTCCACAACCTAAGAGGCAGATGTCATAGTCTCTTTTATCTATTTCATTTTTCATGAATTCGAGAGCATCAAACCATGTCTTGAATCTACTGTCGGTGTGATTTCCAATAGTTTGAACAGCCTTAATAGTCTGTAAATCGAAGGTGGGTAAAATTCTCAAATCTTTGTGGATGAGCTCTTTTCGAAAATACTGTTTTTGTATTGTTTCTGCAAAAGGGTGTACTACTAAAACTTTTCGATTCTCTAAAGCAGTCGTCCACGGTATATCACTCCAGAAAGGGTTGTAAGGTTCAAAATCTATTTTGTATGCATTCTGTAATTCATTGGAAAAATATTGTTCTTCGTATCTCCAAGAAGCAAGAATATCAATTAAAGACATGTCTTCAATCATCATTTCTGAAAAACGTTTTAATTGATCAGGAGTTGCAGAAAAAAAACCAGCATTGTTTCTCATTGTATATATAGTTTCTTTTTCCCACCACCAAGGAAATGCTTCTCCTTTTATATATTTTACGATTTTTCTTTTCTGATGAAAAATTCCTAAATAGTTGGTTACACATCCTATTTCTACAGAACCAAATCTTGAGAGCATGCAAGGCTCTGGTGATAATAATTTTTTCTTAATATGGCTTGATATGATATCAGGGTTCATTTCTTTGTTAAGAGGACTATGTTGTGGCAAACCGTGGCGTTCAATATAGCGTCGACGTAACTTTTTTAATAGCTTTATAAATTTCTTCTGCATTGAATTAAGAATAAATATAGTATTATTTATGCAATGATATGCATATTTCGGTGATACCCACCCAGCCATTTCGGTCATATCCACCCAGTTTGTTTTCCAATAAAATGGCTTTGGGTTACAAATTTATAATTTCTTTCTTAAACTTTCTCCCGTCTTATGGAAACGTTTACATAAAAAGGAGAAAGTATGAGGAAAAAATAACTATTTTTGCAACACATGGAGGATTATCACAAAAAGTGAACAGATATCACCGTTTTGACTGGGTGGGTATCAGCCGTTTTTTCCACTAATATGTTTCTCTATCGCTAGGGTATACATAACCTGATAAATTTAGAAACTTCCAAGCAGGCCAGTTTTGGCAAACATTAGGGTCGTCAGATGTGTAATGGTCTCCAAATGCCCCATAGTCATATAATATTGTTGTTTCCATTTTAGGCTCTTTGTAAATATAACCTGCGATTCGGAGTCTTAACCAGCCTTTGTATGCAATATGGATGTTTGTAAGCGTAGTAGTATAATGATCAAACGCTTCGTCATGATAATATTCATATAAAGGTATTGTACCGTCTAATTGTTCTTCAAGAACATATCCTTCTATATCTCCATTGTATTTCCATTCAGGATATTTTTCGACAATATCTGTTAAGGTAGTAGTATAATGATTACCCCCTATATAATGATTTCCGTCATTTAAATATAGATACAATGGTTTAAGTTTTAGCTCATTTATTTTTGAAGCCTTCATATATTTAATTACAGCGGCCCTTATTTGTTCCTTTTTGACGGGATCTGTAATAAAATCATAAATAGGATGTGTCTCTTTCCAGTTGATTTCATTTAGGCAGGCATTTTCTAGGTTTACAGAATTTTCCCAACTCTGTATGTCCACTCCGCTAGGTGTTCCTCTTTCAAGGTCATATTTTAGATTAGTGCCATTCCCCCCATAAAATAGAACATAAAGTTCTTTATGTTGATTGCTTTTTACTAAACTTTCGTCTGCCTGTATCGTTCTATCTACATTGTAAGAGAATCCCATTCCAGATAAAGCTGCTTTAAATCCTGAAGAAACTGTTTTTCTTTTGTGAGTTGCATCTTTAGAATCTGTAATTACAGACCTAAACATTAGCTTATATCTTCCGCCAATGATAAAATCTGTTATGACATGAGTTCCATACCTTTCTACTACTCTATCGGGAGAAAGGCGGTTTAAGTCTTCTATAAAGTAAGGTGATAGATATTTGGTGAGGCTACTTATTTCATCGTTGATCCGAATATATTTATGATTTCTAACTGCATCAACACTGGCAAATGAGTATTTGGTAGAATACTGATATTCTGTTTTTAAATAGTTATTTTGAGATATATTTCCCGAAAAATAGGGGAGAGAATCTTTGGGATTATCTTTGTTCCCATAACTGATAGTTGCGCTGACATTTGTTTCTTTCATGATGTCTTTTATATAATCGGAGGCAGAGTATCCATAATACATCTGATCAAATCCAAAAGAAGAGCTTCCTGTAATCAATCGACCCTCAAAATCCTCTTTGTATTTAGCAATGTCTAAAACCGGATTTCTTACAGACATAGGGTGTAAATATTCCCCTGTTACATCATAGCCGTATCCCAAGACGTCGTACTTTTTATCGCCGGCAGCTCGTGTAGTTTGGTCATTAACATTGGTTTGCTCATTAACGGTAGTGTTGTCGGGCAAATCTTCTATTTCAGAGCACGAGTAAAGCCCTAAAATGAAGTACAGAATTAAATTAATTTTTTTCATAATGTTATTTTTTAATTATGTACAATACTTCGGTAAAAACTTACCGAAGTATTGATTATATCAATGTTTTCTATATTTAGTGTTCTACGGAATTTGTGGGATGCCTATCACCAGGCTGTATATGTTAGTTTACGGACATTCTTGTTCTTTCTAAAAAAAGTCAAAGTCAATTATCTTGTAATGAATGAATTAACTTTGACTTTTTTAAGGAATGTCCTGAGATATTTGGAGTACTAGTATATTCCTCGATAAGAATCTTGGGATTTTCTTGTAAGGATTTGTTTCTTAGTCACTTGGATATACATATCCTGATATGTTTAGAATCTTCCAATCAGGCCAATTTTGACAGACATATGGATCGTCAGAGGTGTAATGGTCGCAAACGCTATTAGCTCCATAGTCGTACAATATTGTTGTTTCCATTTTAGATTCTTTGTAGACATATCCTGCAGTTCTGAGTCTTACCCATCCAGCATATACGGTGTGAATGTTTGAAAGTGTAGTAGTGTAATGGTCCCATGCTGATACACTATAATACTCATATAGGGGTACAGTACCATCCAATTGCTCTTCAAGAATATATCCTTCTATCTCTTTCATATCTTTCCAACCTGGATTTTTTTCAGCAAAGTCTTGTAGGATAGTAGTGTAATGGTCACCTCCTGTAACTGGCGTACCGTTATGTATGAATAGATACAATGGTTTAAGTTTTAGCTCATTTATTTTTGAAGCTTTCATATATTTGATTACAGCGGCCCTTATTTGTTCCTTTTTGACGGGATCTGTAATAAAATCATAAATAGGATGTGTCTCTTTCCAGTTGATTTCATTTAGGCAGGCATTTTCTAGGTTTACAGAATTTTCCCAACTCTGTATGTCCACTCCGCTAGGTGTTCCTCTTTCAAGGTCATATTTTAGATTAGTGCCATTCCCCCCATAAAATAGAACATAAAGTTCTTTATGTTGATTGCTTTTTACTAAACTTTCGTCTGCCTGTATCGTTCTATCTACATTGTAAGAGAATCCCATTCCAGATAAAGCTGCTTTAAATCCTGAAGAAACTGTTTTTCTTTTGTGAGTTGCATCTTTAGAATCTGTAATTACAGACCTAAACATTAGCTTATATCTTCCGCCAATGATAAAATCTGTTATGACATGAGTTCCATACCTTTCTACTACTCTATCGGGAGAAAGGCGGTTTAAGTCTTCTATAAAGTAAGGTGATAGATATTTGGTGAGGCTACTTATTTCATCGTTGATCCGAATATATTTATGATTTCTAACTGCATCAACACTGGCAAATGAGTATTTGGTAGAATACTGATATTCTGTTTTTAAATAGTTATTTTGAGATATATTTCCCGAAAAATAGGGGAGAGAATCTTTGGGATTATCTTTGTTCCCATAACTGATAGTTGCGCTGACATTTGTTTCTTTCATGATGTCTTTTATATAATCGGAGGCAGAGTATCCATAATACATCTGATCAAATCCAAAAGAAGAGCTTCCTGTAATCAATCGACCCTCAAAATCCTCTTTGTATTTAGCAATGTCTAAAACCGGATTTCTTACAGACATAGGGTGTAAATATTCCCCTGTTACATCATAGCCGTATCCCAAGACGTCGTACTTTTTATCGCCGGCAGCTCGTGTAGTTTGGTCATTAACATTGGTTTGCTCATTAACGGTAGTGTTGTCGGGCAAATCTTCTATTTCAGAGCATGAGTAAAGCCCTAAAATGAAACACAGAATTAAATTAATTTTTTTCATAATACTATATTTATTTTGATTAAGTCTTACAAAGAAAGTGAAATGAAATGATATAATGAAATAAAAGTAGTTTTTGTTTATGATAAATGTTTTATTTGTTTTTTTTGATAAAAAATGATAGGCTGTAAAAAAAACTAGGAAATAGTAATAATGTTGTCTGAGGGAACTATAAATAGTGCTGTTGTAGAGTTCTGATTTAATGTGTGTGTAAATAAAGCAGAGTGTTCAGGATTTAGAGTTTTCTTTATTTATAAGATATGTGTGATACACATTGCTTTAATGTGTAATATTATATATTTTTTTCTTGTTGTTTTGTGTATGATATATTTAATGGTACTGTTAATTTATTGTCTGTTTTTAGTGTTAAATAAAAAAATACATAATGCCTGCCTAATTATGTAATTGTGTTACAGGACTATGATTGTAATTGTATTAGATCAATCGCTTATCTTAAGTTAATGATTGTACTATTCCCCTGACTTTATTTTAGCTTTTTGAGTAGGCTATAGAATTTGTTTATTGAAGATTGCATGTATAGATCGCATTGATGTTGGATGTATATCTTAATTTAAGGTTTGTATTGTTTGTGTCCCTAACTTGTTAATGTCAAAAAATAAAGGAGTTCTTGCAATTAACAATTGAGTTAATTATGATAATTACAAATTTGAATATGACATTCATATAATTTCTATAAATGAGTGTTTTGGCTTGTTGAGTAGGTCAACGGCATTACTTATACGACTTACTTGTCGTACTACTATGTACAAAGATATGCATTTATAGTCTGTAACTTAGGTCTGCTTTGTCGTAGGTGTTTAGGTGTATAAGCATAGAGCTGTTTGCAGACAACCTAATTTGAGAGATTGCCTTCTATGAATTTAATGTCTGGTCAGATTATGCGGGAAGAATAAATGGTGCTGCCTGCAAATAGCAAAAGTTCCTTCTTATTGCTGTTTGTAAACAGTAAGTAAATGTCGGTAATGTTCGTAAGTTGAAGGCATTATTAGGAGTCTTGGCCGCTTCTGTTCCTTTTGAAGTGGATATTTCTAAATTATCAACTACAATTGGTATCCATCGTAATACGGTAATAGGATATTTGAATAGTTTGGAAAGGGCTAAGCTACTCCGTTTGCTATATGCTGATTTGCTTTCTATTAAAAAGATGCAGAAGCCGGATGAGATATAATTTGGATAATCCTAATCTGTCCTATACTTTGGCCTCCAGCCCTGTGAAGATAGGTACGGCACGTGAAATGTTTGTTGTAAATCAGTTAGGCTATACGAATGATGTGGAATATGGCGAGAAAAACAGGCGACTTTAAAGTAAACGGACGCTATACGCTGGAGGTTGGCGGTGAAGGAAAAAGTTATGACCAAATTGCGGATGTGCCTAACTCATATATATTGGCAGACGATATAGAAACTCCTTACCGGCATAAATTGCCAATCTGGATTGTTGGTTTCTTATATTGAAGATGAGATAATTATATTAAATATCAGTGTGGTACTTTCACTGTTTTCCGAAGTAGTTGAACCGTATCATCTCATCCGATATATCATAAGCTTCTTTTGCTAGATCCACCTCCTCTGGTGTATAGCCTTCTCCTTCCACATTCATCTGAGAACCTATGGCAAATCCTTTCTTATTGGGATTGAGAATGCTTTCTCCAAGTCCGGTCCAGTAGTAATCGTCAAGTTGGAGTAGGTTCAGCAAGGTGGGATACATGTCTATTTGTCCCATGACTTCATCATAGCGCATGCCTACAGGAGAATTAACAACAATGAAAGGAGTGAACGGTTTGTTGGATACAATATCTTTGCCACCGGGGCTTTCGCATAACTCTGTCCGATAATACGCCAGACCTTCGTGGTCGCCTGTTATTATGATTAGTGTTTCTTTATATTGTGGAAGGGTTTTCAGGTATTCTATGAATTTACCGATTGCTTTATCTGTATAACGGGCAGTCGTTATATAATCACCCATTTTTTCAGGAATGTCGGAAGAGAATGAAACTTCTTTTAAGTGTTCCGGTAATATGAATGGAGCATGGCCGGAATAAGTAACAAGTTGCATACATGCGTTTTCTCCTTTTTCCCAAATCTCTCCTTTTTCTATTTTCTCTTGGCATTGTGCAAAGAATGAACCGTCTCCAGTGCGTTTGTGTGTGCCGAAAGCTTCAGTCAATTTGAAGTCATGATAAGCGATAATGGTATCTACGCCGAAGCTTTGGGCTATGGGACCTTGATTCCAGGTAGACAATTTATCAATGGTTAACAGATAATTGCGTGAATGATTCTTTTCGCGCATGGCTTTCTGTAATGACGGATAAATATGATTGGGGTATTGGCTGCTATAGGTGCCGCTATTGATGGGTAATAATCCAGTACAAAGCATGAGCTGTGCATCAATAGAACGCCCGCCTTTTACCTGAGTCAGTACGTGTGGAGCATAGAGGGTGGTAGAGTCTTTCAATAGTTTATTCATATAGGGGGTAATCTCCTGTCCCTCCACCTCTCTTTCTAATACCCAGCTTTCCAATGATTCTGCCAAGATAATGATGCAATTGGTGCGACGATTGGTACTATTGCTAATTAATGCGGCTTCATGTTTCGGCTTTGCATTTAACCATTCTTGTATCTTGGCTTCCAGTTCAGGAGTTAGTTGTTGTTGTGGACCTATCAGATCATAACATAGACTACCGAAAATCGTATAAATAGAAGGACCGCTTGAACATAAATAGGCTTTATCACGATACTTCCCGTAAGCCTTTGAGAATCCGCCTTTCATAAGGGTTACTGTTCCAAAAATGCAGATAATTACTGCAAGTATTCCTAAATAAGGAAGAACTCGAACTGGGCGTTTCAGGTATGATGCTTTGGTGCGTAGGTGAATTATAACTGCTATAAGGGTGGATAATGGGAAAAGTAAATCATACCACCGGAGAGAGTCAACCACGCTACCAGTGAAATCGGCTAAGTTTCCTGATAGTCCATAACTATTCAACGGTATAGCTGTGTAATAGGTCCTGAAATACATAAGGTTAGCTATCAACAGCAAGTCCAGCAAAAGCATGATAAACGTTTCCGTTTTCCACATTCGGAAAAAGGCATAAGGGATAAGCAATATAAACGTGGCTATCAGTTTTGTTGTATAACATTCAACTGTAGAAAGAGAGGCAAACGTTGTGGGAATACACCACAGAATGTCGAATAATATGAATTTAAGAAAAATAGTAGCTCCAAATGTCAGTATGGACTTATCAATCTTTGTCATAATAAAGCGTATATTGATATCTGGGCGCAAAGGTACAATATATTTTTTCGAAATCATTCTGTAATTCACATAAATGACTCATAATGTCTGTTTATTGAGGGGTGCATAGATAAATCTCGTTAATATTAAATTTATCTTCTTCTTCTTAAAGATATTTCTTGTATCTTTGTGCCCCTAATTCATTAATACCAAGCAATGA
>OODP01000818.1_pt1 | contig 23395 bp, 13 predicted proteins | sample 1671011 | NCBI WGS metagenome assembly OODP01 (sample SAMN06348113, study PRJEB24527) | human gut metagenome | biome: human gut; feature: ankylosing spondylitis patient; material: feces | host: Homo sapiens | place: China | collected 2015-10
TCAAACTTGAATCCCGTATTTTCCATTTACACAAAATATTTTATAGTGCCTTATGCAAAGTGACTTAAACTAAATCACAGCTACAAAAGTAATTATAAAAAGATTTATCTCTATCACTTTGCATAATATTTTCATCAGAAAGACTTTAAAAAATCCATTAACTTTTCATTTCCTTGCCACATAGGTTTAGTATCCACCTCCTGAACAACTTTAATATAAGCTTTTTCTATAGCCTCCCGTTTCACTTTTGAGTCCGCTCTTGCATAAATTTCTGTAGTTTGCACATTCACGTGCCCCAAAATATCTCTAATATAAACTAAGTTAACCCCAGCTTGTAACAGATGCATTGCCTTACTATGCCTAAGACTATGACAGCTTATTTTCCCCTTCATTAACGTGGGATGAAGTAGCTTTGCCTTTTTGATGTATCTATCCAGTATATTCGCCACCCCTGCTCTTGTCAGCTTTTCGCCCCAACAGTTTGTAAATAGCGGATGTTGTAGACATTCTGATCTCAACAATCCATTCTCTTTCATATATATTTTCAGTATATCCAACTGTTCTTCAAGCATTGGTACAACTCTATTTTTATTCCCTTTTCCCGTGATTATTACAGTATATGGTTCATCTAATCGAACACATTGCGGAGTTAGGCTTATTACTTCTGACACTCTACACGCTGTATCATACATAAGTGACAATAACGCCAGATCCCTACGACCTTTAGGTTTGGTCGTATCTGGTTGTTGCAGAAGAATCTTCATCTCTTCTACCGTTAGATAGTTCATAATAGGCTTGACACTCTTTTTATTATTTATAGCCATTATTTCTTGATATTCGTATAGATGGTCTGAACTCTGATATTGGAGGTACTTAAAAAATGATTGTATGGCAGCAAGGCGAAGATTACGTGTTGATGTACAGCAACTTCTTTTTGTTTCCAACCAATCAAGGAAGGACAAGATATTCTCTTTTGTTATACTTTCCATTGTCAGTTTTTCAGCTTTTACACCTTTACTTTCCATGTATACCAGATATAAGGTAAATGTGTCCCTGTATGAATGGATCGTATTAGTACTTGCTCCTCTTTCATGGGGCAAATACCGGAGAAGGAAGTCTGTTAGATATTTTGAAAAATTTGTAGGTTTCATAAATGTCACATTTTAGGGAAAATATCAAAACCAATGATATCTATTTTTCTAATTAATTCGGGATACATCTCTGACGTAAGCCGAACATAGTTATTCGTCGCCCGCAAAGATTGATGTCCAAGGTAAGTTGATAGGATCGGCAAAGAACAATATAAATCCATACCTTCTTCAGCCATTTTAGCAAGAGAGTGAACGGCAAATGTATGTCTCAAGTCATGCAGACGTATGCGGTCTTTGGGAATGTTTGCTTGAATGAGTATTTTGCAAAATCGACGATATATGCTATCCCTGTCACAAGCCCTTCCTTTAAGTGTGATAAAAAAGGGAGTAGTATCTGATATCTTTACGGGTAATCTGTTTCTATGTACAACATAATCTTTAAGAACCTCTGCTAAAGAAGTGGAAAATGGGACAATCCTGTCTTTGCCGTTTTTTGTATCTCGTAAAATGAAGTATTCTTCCTCAAGATTAATATCTTCATTGAGCAGAGACAAGGCTTCACCTATGCGTATTCCTGTTCCGTATAACATGCGAAGCAGTGAAGGCATTATAAAAAAAGAGGATCTCATATCATTATTTCCACTTTGCATATTATCACATGTCGTAAAAATTCGTTCTATCTCTTTTGATGAAAAGATATGAGGGATAAAGGTATTTCTCAATGACGGGGTTCTTGGTATATATGAGCGGATTCCTTTTTTGTTAAGAAACGAAGAGAAAGCACCTAAAATATAGCACCTACGATAATGGTAACTATTGGATTCATTGTCACGTTCCTTGCACCATGCATCTGACAACTCCTTGGTAATACCTATTGCAGTCTCATTTCTTTCAATAGTAAATCTATCAAATAAAGTCAGGACAAACTCTCCCCCAATATACTTAAATCCCATACTGCGCTTCAAGCTCACAAACTCTCTTATCAATGAGGCGTAAATGCCTTTAAAATTTCTATTCATAAAAATAGCCTCCTTTCTGGGTATAAAAGTTTTCACATACAGGTGATACATCAAGGGAGCATTTTTTCAGTGATTGGATATCTATTCTTAGATAATAACTTGTTGATTCCGTGTTCTCATGCCCTAAAACTTCGCTTATAACAGGGAGCTTTACCTGCTCTTCTAAAAGAAGTGTCGCTAAGGAATGTCGAAGGGCATGTGCGCCATGATGCTTGTTCTTTATATTTACGTTGGCTTTAAGAAAATATTTCTTGGCTATCTGGGATATGACCGGTTGGTTTATGTGAGTATAGGGAGAACGTGCCAAGAGAAATATATATGATGACTGGGACTTTGGACGTCCATACCGTAGATATTCAATAATAGCATTGCCTATTTCCGGTAGAAGTGGCAGTTCTAATTCCTTATTTGTTTTATGCTGGATTAAACGTATGGCATTATCCTCCCACAATATATTTTCAAACTTTAAATTTGCTATATCAGAAGCCCTCAAACCAAGCATTGTGGCTAATAGAATAATTGAGTAATTACGTTTTCCTGTAGTCGTACTTCTATCCACAGAAGACACTATCTTTTTTATTTCTTCAGAAGTGTAAGCTGACGGTAGCTTAGGCTGTTTCTTATAATTATCTTTTGGAATAAATGCCGCTAAATCCATATCTATAATTTTGTGTTCATATAGATATCGGAAAAAGTTACGTAGAATATGGATGGATATACTTGCTACAGATTTATATTTAGTACCAATGGTATTAAGATATTTAATGATGTGGGTAATCTCAACTTGTTCTATGGAGGCTACTTTTGCAGATGTTAGAAAATCAAGGAAACGATGGAATATTTGTTTGTGATTGTAGATAGTGTGTCCGGACAAGCGTTCTTGACTTCGAGATAATATATATTGCATCATCAAACTGCCAATCTCTCCTTTCAATTCTACCGGAACTTTTCTTGGAATAACTTGGCCTGTAATGAGGTAATTTTTCAGGAGTAAGATAGCGGATAAAAATTTCTTGTCACCAGATTTTAATGAAGTTAAATCTTTAGAACCATAAAGAGAAGATAAAAAATCATCGCAGACTTTAGGGGTGAGGGAATGCAAATCATTGTTCTCCATGAACTGCCTTAATTGATTCCATTTCCATGCATAGCCTTCCAATGTACTATCTGTACGAGAAAAATCCTCTTTTAAGATTTTCAGCATAGAGGATGTGACTGCTTCAAAAGTTGTTGAGTGATCATTCATACGTCATTAATTTAAGTTGTGGCAATATCACCGCACTTAAATTAATGAAATTCTTATGTAAAGAAATAAATGATTATATTTTTATAATTACTTTTGTAGCTGCGATTTAGTTTAAGTCACTTTGCATAATAAATTTGTTGGCATAAGAACTGGGAAAGGATTTTATATTCATGGATCAGGAATATCGTCTTAATATAGGAACATCTACATTCAAGGCTGACTTACTGTTCTTTCATCGTGGTTTACAGGCATTGGTTGCTGTGGAATTAAAAAAGACGAAGTTTCATCCTCGTGACCTTGGGCAACTAGAATTTTATTTGGAAGCACTCGATCGGGATGTAAAACGTTCAAACGAAAATCCGTCTATTGGTATCATTCTCTGCCCTGAAGCAGATCGGGTAGTAGTAGAATATGCTATGAGTCGAAGCATGAGTCCTACCATGATTGCTGAATACAAACGCATTCTCATTCCGCAAGAACGCATGCAGCAACAGCTGAATGAGTTTTGCAATCTATTCTTAAACAAAGACTAGCCGAAATGGATACAAAGAAATTACGTCAAAAAATATTAGATCTCGCCATTCGTGGTAAACTTGTTCCTCAAGATCCGAATGACGAACCTGCATCTGTATTGCTTGAACGCATTAAAGCAGAGAAGGAACGTTTGATAAAAGAGGGAAAAATAAAGCGTAGTAAAAAAACAACTAAAACTTCCGATACGCCCCATTATGAGAACGTACCATTTGAGATTCCGGAGAATTGGGTATGGACAGACATAGAAAATATTTGCTCAAAAATAGGTTCTGGAAGTACTCCACGAGGTAGTAACTATTCTTCTAAAGGAATTCCATTCTTCCGATCTCAAAATATTTATAACAATGGTTTAGTTTACGAAGATATCAAATTTATATCAGAAGATATACATCAGACTATGATTGGTACAGAAGTTTTGCCTAATGATCTACTTTTAAATATAACAGGAGGATCTTTAGGGCGTTGTGCAATCGTACCTGCAAATTTTCAACGGGGTAATGTAAGTCAACACGTTTGCATTATGCGTCCAATACTTATTGTATCTGAATATTTCCATGCGTTTGTTCTATCGTCTTCATTCTCTAAATCTATAAAGATAACAGGTAGTGGTCGTGAGGGATTACCTAAATATAATTTGGAACGAATATTTTTCCCTCTTCCTCCTCTTACTGAGCAATACCGAATAGTCTCAGAGATAGAGCATTGGTTTGCCTTAATTAATCAAATTGAGCAAGACAAATTAGATTTACAAGAAGCTATCAAACAAGCTAAAAATAAGATTCTTAATATAGCCATTCATGGTAAGCTTGTACCGCAAGAACCAAGTGATGAGCCTGCTTCTGAGTTACTAAAACGCATTAACCCGAAAGCTGAGATTACTTGTGATAACGCGCATTATACGTTTAAAGTTCCTACAGGATGGATTATGTGTAAATTAGGTGAGATTTGTGCGTTGGAGAATGGTTATGCATTTAGCAGCGATGATTATAAACAACAAGGTATACCATTAGTAAGAATCTCCAATATTTCAGATAATACTATTAATTTGAATGGATGTGTCTTTGTTAAAAAAGAGGTAGATGATAGATTTATAGTTAAAAATGGAGATTTACTTATAGCATTGTCTGGAGCTACAACAGGAAAAATGGGAGTTTACGAAAATGAGAATATAGCATACCTAAATCAGCGAGTAGGAAATTTAAAGATTAAGAAAAATGTATTACTACCAGAATATAGGAATTATTATATGTTCTCACAAATTGAAAAAATCCTTAAGTTAGCATATGGAGGAGCACAGCCTAATATAAGTTCAAAAATTATATGTGAACTTCAGTTTCTACTTCCACCTCTTATGGAACAAAAACGCATCGTTCAAAAGATAGAAGAATTATATTCTAATTTTGATAATATCCAAAAAGCCTTAGAAGCGTGAAAACACGCTTCTAAAGTAATTTTACCAATTTACTACCTTATCTACAATTTTTTGCTGTTCACTTGCTGTACGGCGAAGATAAATGCGGGTTGTTTCAATACTTTCATGCCCCATAAGGTCGGCAAGTAGAGCGAGATCATTGAAACGGTCAAGAAAGTTTTTGGCAAAACGATGACGGAATGAATGAGGGTAAACCACTTCTTTGTTCATTCCATATTTTTCTGCAAAATGTTTGAGTTGTGTTGCTATACCACGAGTGGTAATACGCTGCCCAAAACGATTTAGAAAGATATATCCAGATGTTAAGCCTTGGCCTTTTAACCATTTATCTGCCTCTGTTCGTAGAGTCTTAGGTATATATAACCTACGAATCTTTCCACCTTTACTATATAGGTCAAGATAACCTACACCGATATGTTCCGCTTTGATATGGAGCAATTCACTAACTCGTGCTCCGGTAGCAGCCATAAACCACACTATGAAATACCATTCATCATAACCATCTGTCTTAAGTCTGGCTTTGAGAAATTTATAATCTGCATCACTGATTACGTTTTCCAAAAAATTTTTCTGTTGTACCTTTACAAACTTCACTTTCAATTTTTCTTGCTTTGTAAACTCCAGATACTTGTTAATTCCCTGCAAACGAAGATTGACAGTTTGAGGTTTGAAGTTTTCGACTAAATACCCCTTGTATGCTAAAAGGTTCCTTTTGTTCACTTCCCCATAATGGTTGAGAAAATACTCTATAGTCCACACATACGAGTTAATAGTGTTTCTAGCAAGATTAGTTCTTGCTAAATGATTTTTGAATTTTGTTACCATACTACATTGATTTAAAATGAATATGATAATAATATAAAAAAACGTATCGCGCATTATACGCAGTTACCTAAAGGATGGTCAGTTGCCCCCATGCAAATACTATGTTCTTTGATTGATGGCAATAAACAAAATGGCATAGAACGAATAAATCTTGATGTCAAATATTTGCGTGGTGAACGAGAACCGAAGACTTTAACTTCAGGCAAATTTATACCTGCAAATTCTCTTTTAATTTTAGTTGATGGGGAGAACTCTGGTGAGGTATTCAGAACTCCAATCGAAGGTTATCAAGGTAGCACTTTCAAACAGTTGTCTATCAACGAAAATATGAATACAGAATATTTGTTACAAGTTATCAACTTTTATAGAAAATTATTGCGAGAGAACAAGATTGGCTCTGCCATTCCTCATTTAAACAAGAAGCTGTTTAAAGAAATCAAAGTTTCTATACCACCCTATAAGGAGCAACAAAGGATAGTAGATTCTATAAATAAAGCGTTTATGTTTCTAGATATGATAATGGAGAATTTATAAACTCTCCATTATCATATCTAATTTAGCAAAGATACTGTGAACGGCAAAAACAATTCGTTTTTGCTCTTTTTGGGGTGGTATTGGTATCTCTAATTTAGAATATTCAGAAATCCAATATCGTTTATGAGTGTCACCTATTAATCTTGTTATGCTCATAAAGATTGCTACATAATCAATCTCAACATTTTGATTTACTTTAAGTATTTTCATTGCCGATGATTTTACCTTGAAAGGGAAATTAACCAGTTTTGAATCTGTTGTAAAATCATCAAATATTATACAAGGAAGATTTGAATATATACCTGTCGTTTCATTAGTATAGCCAATTATAAAAGACTTACCAGCCGTCAAAACAGGAGTTGAATAAGAAGTATCATAATCCGTAGATTCTACGATATAATCCGTTGGTTGTTCATAATCAGTAATTTGCTCAAGTCTACAAATAGCCCATCCTTTAGGTAACTGCGTATAATGCGCGTTATCACAAGTAATTTTAGTACTCGGATTGATGCGCTTGAGCAGTTCTGATGCGGGTTCGTCATTTGGATCTTGTGGTACGAGTTTACCATGAATGGCAAGGTCTAGTATCTTGCTTTTGGCTTGCTTGATGATTGTCTGTAAGTCTGATTTATTTTGGTCTATTTGGTTAATGAGAGTAACTCGCTCTAAATTGGACTTTGATTGAAAATCAAGAAGTTGGGCGTTTGCCTATATTATATAGGTAACAATATGGAAACGAGCGAACTTCTGCTCGTTTCTGTATTTTGCAATATCCAAAGAACGCCTAAATTTGCGACAAAGATACGATATTTTTCTTAATATCCCATAATTTGCAAGAAGAGAAATATAGAAATTAGGACTTTTTTACATGAAATCTCAAACTTGTGAACATAACCCCATCAAAAAATGAATAGCAAGTATTCCTGCTGAGTTTATCAAATCAGGGCCATTGTTGTTGATGACGACTCTACCATCAGCTCATATATACCTTTCCGACACAAGCATATAGTGTTTTCATTTGTACCCCGAGTGTGTACAGTTTCAAAACATGATTCACATTCTAACATAAGAAACTGAAGCCGTGACCATTTGTGTATTTTTGCCAAACTAACTCCAGTACATACAACAGATGTAAAAGATTTCTACAAAATCGACCGAAATCATAAGAAAAAAACACCAAATCAGCAAATTTCTTAAATATTATATCCGTTTATTAAGATTATTTTTGTATATTTGCAGCATTATTTTGGTGGTAAAGCCTGTTGGCCTGCCACGTGACAATAGGACTTTACGGAGCAAGCCTATATCACAATTCTTCTCCGTAGTAACAGTCCGTTCTCTCTCACTGGTCTCTCCCTGCGCGGCAGAGACATACGTTTTTATATTTTTCAAACACTCCAAATTGACAGCGCATGAGAAAGTTTACTTCTTTGTTACTGTTAGGCTTCGCTCTCGGCAGTTTCGCACAAACGCCCGGAGGAGTCAGCGGAAGCGAACTGTGGTTCAAGACTGCGCCTTTGAACTCAGACCTGCAAGGTTATTACCGTTGGCAGGATTTCTCTGGGGATTCCATACGGCTGATGCTATTGGACAGCCGTGGCGTCAAGTCTGAACTTACTCTTCCGAACAGTTCAGTCCATTACTTCAACTTCAATCCGAGTCTCTGGCTCGCAGACGGATTTCGTAGTCTGAGTGCCAAACTCAAACACGGCAACCTCTCGCAGGCTACCGTCATTGGTGTCTTTGCCCCCGAAATGGCGACCATTGGCAAAGACATGGTGCTTTATGCCCTTGATGGCCGCAAGGGCGACGGAGCCATTCTGAGCAAGGACAAAGCCGTAAGGGGTAGAGGTGTTGAACCACTGGACTATGGTTCAGCATCGGGTGAAGACCTGCTTTATCAATCAAGTGATTCTTTGTCCGAGAACGGTTTTAAGGAAAGCGCTCTGCGAGTTGTGTCCTACTTCAAGGTAAGCAATCCTTCAACAACATTGTGGGGAGACAACTCCAATACCACATTATTCATCGGAACCCCTTCCACCTCTGGCAGTTTCGGTACGGATTTCCCGACCTCGCTCTTCGGTAATGCTTCCATCCGTGGATATGCCCCTGAGCTTATTGTTTTCAGCAGGATGCTTACACCCGATGAGCGCAGAAAAGTGGAGAGCTATCTGGCGGTAAAGTACGGCATCACCCTCAAAGGCTCGTATCTTGACAGCGACGGAAACCTGACTTGGGACATGGCGGAGAACCAAGCCTACCACCATAGGGTCACAGCTGTTGGAACCGACATGGCAGGAAGTCTCTCCCAACCGCTTTCCGCAACATCATATGAGGAAAGTCCGGTATATGCGGCCTTGAAGGAGAACGGAACTTATCATGACGCAAATCCATACAACCCTTCATCCGCTTCCCGTCTGCTTGTCATGGGACGTGAAAACGGCAATCCGATGCCGGACAGAGGCTTTACTTTCTGGGGCGACGATGATGTGGCACTTGCAACATATACCTCACCTACAGATTCCCTGTGGCATGTCATGAAACGTACATGGATGGTCAAGACCAACGTGCCGTCAAAGCCCGACAGTACAGTGGCAAGATGGACTGCGCAAGGATTTGAAGTGTCAAGGAATGGCTTTACTGACAATATCATCCAAGAGAAAGCCGCTTCCGGAGCTTATGCCACGACCCCAGCCCTTGTTGGAGGTGGCGGTGCTTTTGAGTTCACCTGTCCGACAAGTCACCCGACTTTTGACGTTGGCTTCGGAAGCATCGGTGGCAGCACATGCAAGTATGGATTCCGGTTCACCAATGCTGGAGTTGTTTATCCGATCATCAACGGAGCGGTCTCAAATTCATACATCGCCACGGATGTTGACGGAACGGACATCTCTATCCGCAAGGAAGGCAAAAACATCTATCTGCGTGTTGACGGAACCGGAAGTGCGACAAGAACCATATCCCTTTCGGATGCAACTGACACAGACACAAATGTGGGCATTATCCGAACGGAAGGAGCAGAGTCCGCCTTGAATATGACAGGCTTGAGAACAGGAGGAATAGATGATGTCGGTTATATGGCAGAGTTGAGCTATGACCTCACACCGGACAGGGAGTTCTCGGACTATTGCCGCAAGCGTACCGTCATGCTCATAGACCCAAGCGGTGAAGGTGATTTCGACATCAACAGCAACAGCAACATAAGATGCTCCAAGCCTGATATGACAAGGGGCAAGACCATATTCCGCAATATCCTATGGGATGCAGACGGAAGCGGAAGCGATGTGTTCACATTCGCCTATTATGACGGCATTTCCTATGATGCCACTCCTACGCCGTCAAGTTGCGAGAATGGAGTTCCACGCAATGACGGGTATATCGACATAGGCATCAACATCGGTACACCAGTCTATTCCTATGTGCTCAGCGTTGACACCGTTGCAGGAAAAGTAAAAGGAGAAACCATTGCCAGAGGAACATTCTTCGGTGACACGCATAGAATCACGAATCTTGCCCCCGGCGCCTATGCGCTGTCCGTATCACAAGGTGGAGGCAACGAGATTTATGCCACTGGCAACGCACTCTACACCTCATACTCGCATGACACCAGGACCTATCTGTCTGGCGACATCTCATGGACGGTGAACGATACAAAATCAAACTACCGTGTGGGATTGGAGCCAAGCCTCACGGACGAGATCACCCAATATGGCTTCGACGTGCGGGGCGACAAGGCGCATATCATAACCGGTGGATATACAAGCCTAACCAAATATGTCACCATCAAGCCGGGCGATGTGCTCAGTGTTACAGTCCGCAATATGCAGGTCACATACAAGTTGAACGGACAGACCGTGCATCATGAATATGTCTGGTCACTTCGTGCATGGCGGTTCTGCATCAAGTACGGAAAGGGCGAGACACATATCACAGATCTTACCGTAAACGGTACGCCTGTAACCTCATTCACCACAAGGGGCAACGTGCAGATAGAAACACCCAAGAAGTGTACGACAACGATGACCGTCTATGTCGGCAGCGAGTGTGATGCAAGTATGCCTAACGGAACACAGGCAAGGGAGAACCATGTGGGCAGCTCGGACAGACAGGCTGACAACTCCTTCATTTCTGGAGAAGACGAGGATTTCACTGTCAAGGGCAACGGTTCTACGACAGGCATCTACGAGGCTAAACTCACACAGGACAAGCCTGCTGCAGCCACATTGATGGTGTTTGACGTATCAGGCAAACTGGTAGTGTCACGCCAAATGACAGGCGAAAGCGTCAAGCAAGCCGACTTCAAGGTTCCCGCATCGGGTGTGTATGTCGTGAAGGCAATCTCCGAGAATGGGGAGCATACAAGGAAAATCTCAGTAAAGTAACTTAAAGGAAGATACGCATGAAGAATTATATACAGAAGGTGGCGTGGGCATTGGTTTTACTGCTTGCCGCCACACTGTCCCTTTCGGCAAAGGACGGGACAGCCGTGAGAAAACTCTTCAAGAAGGGTGTCTCTGACAGTATCTCCGTAGGAGGTAGCAAACTGGTCGTTCTTCAGAAAGACCTCATTCGGAACAGAAGCCTTTCCGTGAACTCTATCGGAGAGGAGAATGTTCCTGAGCTTGACTTTGCCATGACCAATGTCACGGCAGGAGGACAGGGCTACCGTTTTCTCCCTCACGGAACCCATTTCACAGGCGAGGGTGCGACTGTCAAGATAAAGTATGACCGCACGAGAATACCAAGCGGCTATACCGAGGACGACATCCGTACCTATTACTATGACCCGGCCGAGAAGCATTGGGTTGCGCTGGAGCGTGTGCGTGTTGACAAGAAGGAAGAGTGTGTCGTTTCAAAGACGACCCACTTCACCGACATGATCAACGGCGTGATACAGGCCCCTGAGTCACCGCAGACAGAAGGCTTTGCCCCGACGATGATGAACGACATCAAGGCGGCAGACCCGACGGCAAAGATAAATGTCATTGCTCCTCCAAGCGCAAACAACCGTGGCTCTGCCAACCTGCAGTATCCGTTCGAGATGCCGCCAGCACGAAACGGTATGCAGCCAAGCCTTGGCTTGCAGTACAGCAGCGAGGGCGGTAGCGGTTGGCTTGGCGAGGGTTGGAACGTCAGCGTGCCAAGCATTACGCTTGACACCCGGTGGGGCGTGCCTCGTTATGACCAGTCAAAAGAGACGGAGACTTATCTTTTGTCCGGTTCTATGCTCTCCACCATGGACGACAACGGACAGATGGGAGTCGCACACCGTGGCGAGAAGATGGACAGAAAGGCTGACCGCCAGTTCTACACCCGCCAAGGCGGTGATTTCAGCCGTATCATCCGCAAGGGTGACAGTCCTGCCAACTATTATTGGGAGGTTACAGACAAGCAGGGTGTCAAGTACATCTATGGTGGTGACGGAGCTGTTGTAAAGGGCAATGTCACTGATGCTTCGGGCAGTACCCGTGAGGTGATTGCCGAATGGAAGCTGAAACGTGTCGAGGAACTCCACGGTGACTATATAGAATATGTGTATGACATCGTGGATGAGGATGTGCGTGGCGGCTTGAAGGCCAAGGCTGCATATCTGAAGGAGGTCCATGCCGGAAATGCAGGACAGGAACCGCACACCGTTGTACTCTTTGAAGGAAACAAGGTAAAGCAGGTAAAGACCAACAATGCCCGCTATGGATTCCTCGCATCCTCCAACAAGCTGTTGGAGAAAGTGACCGTGAATTTCCAGGGCGAGACCCTGCGCAGCTATGCCTTTGACTACAAGGAAGGTGCTTTCCATAAGGAAATGCTCACTGGTGTCAGACAGTATGACAACAACGGCAAGGAGGTCTCCTTCCAAAACTTCGACTACTATGATGACGTACAGGCAGACAAGGGCTATGTTCCTTTCAAGGATGATTCCGAAAAATGGAACACCCATGATGATGGACTTGACGCAGGGTTCATCAATCCGTTAAAGGCTGTCAGCAAGCGTTTCAGCGACAAGCCAACTGCACTTGGCGGAACGACAAGTTCTTCTGTAAGCGGTTCGTTCTATGCAGGTGTGGGTGTCGTGGACGGAAGTCCTTGGAAAGGCAATACCGTAGGTGGCTCATACAGCTATTCAAGCGACACGAGCAAGGGACTTTCCGCACTCGTTGACTTGAACGGTGACGGACTTCCAGACAAGGTGTACAAGTCCGGTGGTTCTGTATATTATCGTCCACAGATTAAGACAGACAACGGAGAAGTCGTATATGGTGAGCCTGTCAAGGTAAAGGGCATCAGTAACTTCTCGACAACCAAAAGTTCTACCAACACTTTCGGTGCGAATGCCGTTGTCGGTTGGAATGTCCTGACTGCCGTTGTCGGAACGGACAAGTCAACCACTAAGACCAAGACCACTCAGTATTTCAGCGACATCAACGGTGACGGACTTGTTGACCTCGTTTCCAATGGAAAGGTATATTTCAACCACTTGAAGTTTGACGGATCAGGCAATGCCGTGCCTACGTTTACATTGAGCAGTGCCGACACGCCAAGCCCAATCATCTATGGTGGCAAGGTTGACACTTCCGTCATGGAGGTCAGTAAGGATGAGCAGGCGGAAGCCATCAAGAACTCACCGATGGAGGATATTGTGCGTGTATGGCAAGCACCAAAGGATGGAACTGTCAGCGTGGCAGGGCAAGTGAGCCTTGTCGCTCCGACTGGTGACTATGATGCTGACGAGTATCAGAAGGCAGACGGCGTAAGAGTTGCTATCCAAAAGGGTGGCAATGAGCTTTGGAACAAGACTATTGCAAAGGGCGACGGCAGTTCTTATGCCGCAGCCGTATCATCTGTTGCCGTCAAGCGTGGTGAAAGGATCTATTTCCGTGTGCAGTCTGGCTCTGAGGAAACAAGCAACGGCTCATTTGACAAGGTGAACTGGTCGCCTACCATTACATACGCTGGCGAGTCAAATATCTTGCCTAACGGGCTTTCTTCAACAGAGTACAAGCCAGAGGATGGTGCCATCTACGATGTGAACACCTCCGCCAATGTGGAGAATGGTTCAAGCGTGGAAGTTCACAGTGCCTTCCACAAGCCTGTAACAACCGACGATGTTGTTCTCAGCATCATTGGAAGCAATGATAAGAAAGACAGTGACGGAAACGACAATCCTAACTATATTGAGAAGACGGTCTTTGCTCGTACATTAAAGGCTTATGAGGCTTTTGGTGGCGATTCTCTCAACATCAGTCTGAAGAATACTGAAAAGCTGACCAACTTCAGCTTTGAGATTTCATCTACCTCAAATGTTGATTGGAAGAATATCGGTTGGCAAGCGTCTGTGACTTATAAGGACTCTGCCAATATCGAACTGACTGTAGCCGTTCCTGCACACTACAAGATATTTGCAAATGCCTTATCAGAGGGCAAGCCATACTTGACCACTGCGACAGATACAATTATGGTTGTGTCTCCAGTGCTTACCCTTTCGGACAATTCTATCAACGGTCAGATTACTTTGACCGCAAAAACAGAGGATGCGCTTGTTGGCAAGAAGTCTTTCAATATCGAGAATGGCATCTTGAAAGCCGATACTCTGCGATTTGCAACTACTGCAGGAAAGAACATCTGGTTTGAATACAGCTATCCGGCAGCAATCTCTAATGAAACTGTTACTTCAGCCTCTGTTTCCATTCTGAAAGATGCGGCAGGTCTCGTAACAGAGAATGTGCTTGCTGGATTCTATGCAGAGAATGACAATCTTGGCTTCGGTATGCTTTACCGTGGCTGGGGAGGTTTTGTCTATAACTCGGCAGAGGGCAGATATGCAAAGCCTATTGACGAGTCATTGCTGAAATTGCCTGAAAACGAGAACGACAAGGTTGATCCTCTCACGATGGCATTCACTCCATTGGGTACAGACCAGACTTCTATGGACAAGTGGGTCGGTCAGCGACAGGACATCTATCTTACTGCAACCGAGGCAAGTACAGCCCGATTGACAGAACAGGATGTACTTCTTACCAATCCATTGGATAATAATGCTGAAGTGGCAGGACTTGCAGGTGAATATTTGCAGGGTACTGGTGCGGCAGCTGTAAGCCAAGTGGTATCAAGCAAGAGTACCGTTGTGCAAGGTGGTGCACTTGGCATTACCCATAACAATGCAAATGGCAGTTCCAAGACGGAAGTTGCCATGATGGATATGAACGGTGACGGATTCCCTGACATCATTGCTGGTGGTACCATCCAATACACCAACTCACAAGGTGGATTGAGTGGCGAAATCTACAAGGGTATTGGAGCTAATAACTCTGACAATGCTTCTGAGGCGTGGGGATATGGCGGCAATCCAGTAGCTTCCGTATCACAGATTACGAATTTGGCGAAAGGTGTAAAGCAGTCTTTGAGCAATGTACAGACAGAATGGCAAGCTCAATTCTCTATTACTGGCAGTGCACCAAGGAACACAGATGAAGCCGTAGAGTCATTCATTGACATCAATGGCGATGGACTTCCCGACAAGATTCTTTCCGACAAGAAAGTAAGATTAAATTTGGGCTATGCTTTCACAGAGCCTATAGATTGGGAACTTGACCGCATACAGAGTGGTAAGAGTCTTTCATACAATATAGGTGCTGGTGGGGATGTCAGTCAAGGATTTGGTCAAACAGAATACAAAGGCAATCAGATAAACAAGGCTTCAGGAAGTTTCTCTGCAGGCATTGGTATTGTTACCTCTGAAAGCGAAGAGGAATACAACCTTATCGACATCAACTCTGACGGTCTTCCAGATAAGGTCTGGAAGAATGGTGATGGTATCACTGTTGCCCTTAATACAGGCAATGGCTTTGACGAGCCTATCAGTTGGAAGGGTGCAAGTGCGCTTAGTGAATCCGCCTCTACATCAGAGTCTGCAAATGCAGCGTTCACTTTGACCATCAACATTCCTGTCATAAGCATCAAGATTTCAACCAACCCTGGTGCATCAACCTCGCACAGTATCAATCGTCCTACCTACTCCTTGCAGGATGTGGATGGTGACGGTTATCTTGACATCGTTGAGTCTGAGAAGGAAAGCGAGTTGAAGGTTACACGCTCTGCCATTGGCAGAACCAATATGTTGAAGTCTGTCACCAACTCCTTGGGCGGAACTTTCACCCTCGACTATGCACATACCACTCCTACCTACGGACTTCCTGGTGGCAAGTGGGTAATGTCTGCCCTTACCGTTGATGACGGAATCCATGACGATGGTCCAGTCATGACAACCGCCTTTGAGTACAAGGACGGCAAGCGTGACCGCCATGAACGTGAGTTCCTCGGTTTCGGTGAGGTCATCACCAAGAACCTTGACACGGAGAAAGGCAATTCTGTTTATAGACAGGCTGTTGAGAACTACGATGTAGCCAACTACTACACGCAGGGCAATGTTACCGCCACATCCGTAGAGGATGCCAACGGCAACAAGTACACCGAGACAAAAAACCGTTACGACAGCTACTATCTGACTGCCGACGGTGACAAGTACACGTTCGCAAAGCGTGACGTGAACCTTTGGAGTGACCGTGCATCTGCATTCGTTCCTCTCCGCTATACGGCAAATTTGCAGTATGAGGGAGCGGCAAACGGTGTGGTTACATCCGAGGCATGGAATGAGTATTACCTCAATGGCTATCATGGTGAGTTGAAGTCCTACAAGTACAGCGACAAGGGCAGTCTTGGCGAGGACGGAAACGGCAAGTTCGATTATGCGACTGCTATCAAATATACCGACAATGCAAGCAAGCACATCTTCGGACTTCCTGTTGATGTGACTGTTACAGGCGGTGACGGCTCACTCTATCACCATGTGACGGCGAAGTATAATACCAACTACGCCAACCACATCACCCAGATTACGCAGCAGTTGAATGATGGTGAGGCAGTGACTGATTACAAGTACGACTCTTACGGCAACATCATCCAGAAGACTCTCCCTGCCAACGGCAAGGGACAGCGTATGTGGTACAAGTACCGCTATGAGCCTGAGATGAACATGTATGTTGAGCGCATTGACGATGCGTGGGGCTACCGCAGCGAGCAAGGCAATTTTGACTATCGCTATGGTATAGCCAAGGAGCATCGTGACCTCAACAACTTCTACTATGAGACTGATGTTGACGACCTCGGTCGCATTACTGGCGTACGTGGTCCAAATGAGTTGGCTACGGGCGTGCCTTATGCCATCGCCTTTGAATATCAGCCTTTGGCTACCTTTGGTGAGAGTGGCATTACCGCTCCTGCATACGCCGTGACCAAGCACTACGACATCCAGCATCCTAACGATGACTTGGAGACCGTTACTTTCGTTGACGGCTTCGGAAGAGCCGTTCAGGTGAAGAAGGACGGTGTTGTGACAAGTGCAGCAAAGGGCAACTCTGCCAAGGATGAGAACGTGATGATAGTCAGCGGAAGAAACGTGTATGACGCTTTCGGACGTGTGGCAAAGGCTTTCTATCCTACAACGGAAGGAACTGGATCGAAATCAACGTTCAACAAGTCATTTGACAATGTATCTCCAACGGTTACTGTTTATGACGTGCTCGACCGTGCTACCTCAGTGACATTGCCGGACAACTCTACGACAACTACGGCATATACTGTTGACAACGGCAGTCATGCACTTGTTACAACCGTAACAGACGCACTCCATAATGTGCAGGCTACCCATACCAATGGCAGTGGCAAGACCTTGAAGACCATTCAGAAGAGTGGACCTGATGGTGAGATTACCACCTCGTTTGAGTATGACGGCATACAGCGCCTTGTTCGTGTCACCGACACGGAGGGCAATGTAACGACCTCTACTTACGACATGGGTGACCGCCGTACCGAGGTGAACCATCCTGCAAGCGGCATCACAAGTTTCACTTATGATGCTCTCGGCAATGTGCTGACCAAGCAGACTGCCAACCTTGCGAAGGAAGGCAAGTTCATCACCTACGATTATGACTATCAGCGTCTGACGGGTATCAACTACCCAGACCATCCGGAGAACAACGTGAAGTATTACTACGGTGGCCGCAACGCCTCTCAGAACCGTATCGGTCGCTTGATGCTCCGTGAGGACGGAACAGGTGCCATTGAGTATTTCTATGGCAAGATGGGCGAGGTGACAAAGACCCGCCGCACGATGATTGTGCCTAACCAGGCGATAGCAACCTACGTGACGCAATGGACTTACGACAGCCACAACCGTTTGTTGGAGATGATTTATCCTGATGAGGAGAAAATCACCTACTCTTACAATCTCGGTGGTCAGCTTGAAAAGGTTCATGGCTACAAGTCATACGGCTACGATTATGTAAGCAAGATTGGCTATGACAAGTTCGAGCAGCGCACATACTTGAAGTATTGCAACGGTGCAGAGACATTCTACACCTACGACCCACAGCGTCGCAGATTGCAGAACCTCACCGTGAACAGTGGTGGCAACACCATTATGGACAATGCCTATACATATGATGCGGTGAGCAATGTGCTCAGCGTGGTAAACGGTGCGTCAGTTCCACAGAGTGGCAAGGCTGGCGGACAGATGGCGCATACCTATACATATGATGCCCTCTACCGTCTTGTCAGTGCAACTGGTACATATACAGGTGCGGACAACAAGACCGCAAACTACACTCTTGCGATGGGTTACGACAATATGCACCGTATCACATCGAAGCGTCAGATTCTCACGCAGAACAATGTGCAGTTTGATGGTACGCTCAACGCTGGTTATGACCTTACTTATACATATGGCACAGACACTGGTAAGAAATTCCAGCTTGCCAACGTTAAGGATGTTAACTACCGTACAGAGGAGACACCATCCGAAAGCGAGAATGTGAACAACAATCATGCCTATGAGTATGATGCCAACGGTAATCTTGTTTATGTCAACACAAGCCGTACCAAGAAGGATGGAGTATCTGATGAAAAGACTACAGAGCGCAAACTCAAGTGGGACGAAGAGAACCGCCTCCTTGCTTCTGATGATAACGGCTTTGTGACCAACTATTGGTATGATGCTGACGGTGAGCGTACGGTGAAGACATCAGGCGAGAGTGACCAGGTTTATGTGAACTCAGAGTTTGCTGGAGGTCGCACGAACACCGCCAAGTTCTCACTCTATGTATCTCCTTACCTCGTTGCCAACCAAGGCGGACGCTATACCAAGCACATCTATATCGGTAGTCAGCGCGTTGTTTCCAAGATTGGCGACTTTGACTCTTACGGTTCTGACCCACGCCGCATCCAGTATGCAGGTAGCGAGACCGATGGACTTTCTGTTGACTATAAGGTTAAATATGCTGAGCAGTTGCAGGTTATCAAGGATAATTATGCAACCTTTGCAGTGCCGTACAATGGCGAGGATAACAACGATTATGTCGATGGCAAGGGCTTCTGTTGTAATGACGGCAGCTTGGAGGCTGCGCAGGCACGTGCTATGGCACGAGCAGCGAAGAACAACTTCCAAGAAGGCGATACATACGAGAAGATGCAGTTCTACTACCATCCAGACCACTTGGGTAGCAGTAGTTACATCACCAATCTTGACGGCGAGGTCGTGCAGCACATCGAGTATGTGCCTTTCGGCGAGGTATTCATAGAGGAACGCAACAATGTATGGAACACGCCTTATCTCTTCAATGCAAAAGAATTTGATGAAGAGACAGGTATGTACTATTATGGTGCGAGATACTATGAACCAAGGCTGAGTCTGTGGATGAGTACGGATCCTTTGGAAGAAGAATATCCAAACATTACAACATATGGATTTTGTCATAACAATCCCCTTATTTTAATCGATCCAGATGGGATGGGAGATTATTTTAATGAAAAGGGAATCTGGTTAGGTTCGGATGGAAAGAACGATAATAAGGTTTTTGCAGCTCAGAATGTTAGTAAGTCCAAAAGTGGGTTAGTTAATGATGCAAAAAATGCAAAATTGTTAAACATATCTTACGATAAGTTTGTCCGACAAGCATCTGCCGTTTATGGGGAGAGTAGTGCATATCTCGTTCGAAATAAAAAAGACGAACCAAGTGATGAAATGATGAAAGAGATGTATGCAATTGCAAGTGTACATCAAAGAAACTCCAAAGCTTATGGTGTAAACTCTGAGCCAGCTAAAGACTTTCGTAAAAAAGGTGAAAGTCAAAGAAATGAATTACCTCTCATGCGAACAGCAATAGCGGCAGAAATTAATGCATTGTTTGGTGGCACAGATTACAGCTATGGGGCAACAATGTGGGATGGCGCAGAACAAGCCCAATTTTCTTCAAATGACATGCGTAGAAGCACAGGTAGATTCGAAATTCATATGAACACTATGGGATGGAAAATCTCCGATGGGCATTATGCAAAATGGAAGAAAAATGTTGGAAAATCGTTTAAAGCACCTCAAATTCGCATTGCTCCAACGCATTTTAATGACGGCAAACGTAATATGAATGCTGGAAAAACAAGATTACAATCAACAGCAGTATACGGAAGAACTATCTTTTGGAAAGGAACTAAATAAAAATTAGTAATGAGATTTTGTGCGATATTAATACTTTCTGTGATTTCAATTCTAAACAGTTTGGAATTGAAATCACAGACTGTTGTAAACATTTTAAGTAATGGTTATAAGTTAGAGAGAAGTTTATTTCTACACGGGAAAAAAATCGGGGTATATAATAAAAAGGGTAGATTGGTTAAATTGTCCACAGATGACAAAACGCGTCAAAAGATATTTTTAAATCAATCTAATAGCCTAACAGATTATGGAATAAAGCTAAAATATCCCGAGGTCATATATAAGGATGCATGTGTTATTGCTGATATTTTATCAAGTTATGACCCAAGCGAAATCTTGTCATTTACAAAGCCAATAGGGGAACAAAAAAAGATTTCTATACAAAATATCAATAAGTATTACACATATCTTGATGCCAGTGTTGACTATGTGTTAAGTATTGAAATTATAGTCAAGGATTGTCTTATTACTCAATATAGTTATACATATAAGCCAAATATGTCTGACGCCATTATTTCATATACATGTGTCTTTACTTATGATAAGAATAATAGGGTCGTAAAATTAAAAAAAGAATATAGGAAACACTATGAAACAATAGAATTCATATATGAAACCAAATAAGACATGTTTCTTGCCAAGTCATATTGTGACATAGGTAATTCACAAAGTTCATCCAGCATAGTGGCCCCGGATGGTGAGATTACCACCACATTCGAGTACGACGGTATCCAACGTCTCGTGAGGGTGACGGACACCGAGGGCAACGTGACGCCTCCTTTTACCTATGACCCGCTCGGCAGCGTGCTCACCAAGCAGACGGCGAACATGGCGGAGAAAGGCAAGATGATTGCCTATACCTACGACTACCACCGTCTGACGGGTATCAGCTATCCCGACCATCCAGAAAATAACGTGAAGTATTAATTAGTTACGACAATCAATAAAATCCGTGGAAATAAAATCCACGGATTTTATTATATATATATATTTAGATCCGCTTAAGTACATACAATTTCGCTTTCTTCGCACTTGGTTCATTCCCAAACGAGTCTATCAGAATAATGCTGCTGTCATTCTTCACCTTATAAAATATATTGTCACCACTTGACGGATGTTCAAGCATCAGAATACTGCCGTCAAGCACTTTGAAAATTCCGTTCAACACTTCGCAGCTATCCGAATCGTTTGCAGATTTCTGCTTCAAACGATAGGTGCCATAAGCATTTAGCGTGAGTTTGTTTCTACATTAGTCGGTAACACACCAAAATATGCCCTTGCTATGGAATCCAAGTTAATACTGTTTTCTAAAACTGCCGTATAATCTTCGGCTTTAACAGAGTCAATACCTACATCGTTTTGTCCTGTGCCGCATAATATATAGGAAGCAACAAATGAGATAACCAAAACTGCTATAATTACCAATTTCTTCTTCATAACCATCATAAAAGAAAAAGTGTCCGCAATGTCAAGCAAGTGGCATCACGGACGCGAATGAACAGTTGAGAGTTAATGAAAAGTCAGTATTCTGCTATGTTGCTGATGCATGGACAAGTTCTTCCACTATCAAACACGATACGGAGACCGTTGGTCTTAATCTTGTCGAAGCGAAGGATGCGTTTGTACCCGTTGGTCGTTGTCTATTATTTCTGATTAATTTTCTTTTTAATTTCATTCGCCTCTTTAAATAGGCTATTGGCAATGCTATCTTTAATTGCTGCCATCTGTATCATTTCGTTATGGTAGCGAATTGAGTCCTCGTAAATATTTACACGAGTTCTCACATTCTCAATAACTTCTTTATTTGGGCATACGGAAAAGTTCTTTTCGATGTATCGAACATTGGGGTCGTCAGATGGAAGAACCATCTTCAATGCCCGATATTTCAAGTCAGCCACCTCCCAAGCTTGATGCTTTCGCCATTGGGTTAGATTGCCCCAAATGGAGATAACAAGGGATAGAGCCAAGGCTGCAATGAAAAGAAGAACATACTTAGAGGTTGGCTCAAAGAGGTGGGTGACAATCTTTTTCTGAGGTGTGTTGCTTATGTTGTCAAGTCGTTCTTGCAAGTCTTTTGATGCAGCATCTTGCTCTTGCTTCAGCTGCTTAACCGTATCAACCAAGAGCTTGCTTCGCTGCTCATTTTTGCCGAGTTCAGCCTTGATAAGGTCAACAAAAACAACAATGGCATCTCTTAATTTGGATATTTTACCTCTGACTTCCTCTTCCTTGCCAAACATAGCAATGATTGATTTCTCCAACTTGGTTGTGTCATTACTTGCAGGAACGGTTTCCGCTCCTGCGTACTTTGGTGAAGCAGAAAGTTCATCGACTTTCTGCTCCAATCTCTCAACTGTGCCGTAGATGGCTTCCAATAGTTCTTCTTTCATCTTTCTTTTGTTGTTTGAATGGTTTGTAACTTGCATCAAAGGCTAAAGCCTCTTCTGCGTTTCTTCTTTTTCTTCTTGGATGATTCATCCTCTGGGAATTGCTCAAAGGTCTGAGCATTGGCTGGAGCAAAAAGTCCAATGGAAGAAATACCACTCCAAGGGTCTTGGGTATGTTCTGCCGTTGGTTGAGTCTGTTCTACTTGGTGACAACTTGGTTGTCCTCCCTGCATAGATTCGGCTCTTGGCGATACACGATTATACTCTGTGCCAAGTCTTGCATCCAACTTGACAAAGCTGTATTCTCGGCTAATCTGTGTACCCTTGAAGCTATATCCATCCTTGCAGAAACGGATGCCTTGAACCTTGGTTCTCTCCTTGTCCTTATAGACAAGCTCCAAGCAAACACCTCGTTTTTCAAGCTCACTCTTGAACTTTTGCCAGCTATCTGCGACTTTCAAAGCATCATTGACGGCATTGTGAATCTCGTATTTGGCACGCTCCGCATTGCGCAATTTGCGAGTGTTAGTCTTGCTCTTGTCCGTTCCGTAAGTCAGCCCATACTTTGATTTTAGAGCCTTGGTCACTTGCTCATTACACCTATAATCATTCCTGTCTGATATGAGTTTGCCCTCGTTATTGATGCGGTTGTACACGATATGACAATGTGGATTGTCCGTATTGTGATGCCTTACGATGATGAATTGGGTATCGGTGATGCCTATCATCTGCATGTATTCAAGGGCTATCTTAGCCATGAACTCATCCGTCAAACGTGGCTTGT
>OODP01000836.1_pt1 | contig 22966 bp, 27 predicted proteins | sample 1671011 | NCBI WGS metagenome assembly OODP01 (sample SAMN06348113, study PRJEB24527) | human gut metagenome | biome: human gut; feature: ankylosing spondylitis patient; material: feces | host: Homo sapiens | place: China | collected 2015-10
CATATAGGAGGATTGCCGCCGTGTCTATTTTTGCCTTTTTTCACAGTGCCCGTGATCTGCACCAGCTAAAAAAAGCCTGTTCCCAGCAGCGGAGCAATGCGGTCAGCAGTATGCACTATACCATGTAACTAAACAGCAAAATATACTCTATTACGCTCGTATGGCTTTATGCCGTCCGGGCGCTTTTTTGTCCCTATGGAGCCGAAACATCGGGTCAGCATGGCCCGAACTTTATCCCCGGTGCCGTTCTCCGCCGCCCCATTCAGATTTACCAAAAATTCTGAATGGAGGAAAGGCAGATGGAAGTTACCATCAATTATAACGGACAAGCTGTGGCCGTGGAGGTCACGCTGGAAGTCTATGAATTTCTTGACCGGGCCGATCACAAAACGGAGAACCTGTTCCATGAACAGCGGCGGCATTGGGATGGCCGGGAGTTTGACGAGTACATCATTACCACCGAGGGTGTAGGGGTCTACGGCGAAACGCCGGAGGAATACCTTTGCCGCATGGAAACGCTGCATGAGCTGATGGCTGTTCTGGACACCTGTACCGAGGCCCAGCGCCGCCGGTTCCTGCTCTATGCGCTTGACGGGCTGAGCCTTGCAGAGATCGGTGTGCTGTGCGGCTGCTCCAAAGTGGCTGTGTATCAAAGTGTGGAGGCGGTCAGAAAAAAATTTATAAATTTCTTTGAGAACAGGCTTAACGAATGACCTGTTTTCTGGCTACCAAGTGAAAGGGATCATTTCCCTTATCTCAGCGAGGGGCGGACAGCGGACGAGCTGCCCGCCTCTCCGATTTTCAGGAGGTAAGCCTATGAAAACAATCAATCTGCGGTGGATGTATCCCCACTACCGGCATGACGAGTTTGTGGATGTTACGGACGAGGTATGGGCAGCGATGTATCAGGCCCAGCGGGAGATGGAGAACTATGAGCGTCGGAAAGTCTACCACCGCGCCTACTACTCTCTGGACGCATACAGCTGGCTGGAAAATTACGCACTGGAACACAGCAGATCGCCGGAAGATATTTTGCTGGAACGAGAAGAAATGACCACCCGCCTGAACCTGATTGCAGCTCTGCCTGCGGCTCTGGCTCATGCCACTCCGACACAGGCCCGCCGTGTTCACGCCTACTACATTGCTGGTATCAAGCAGCCGGAAATCTCCCGGAGAGAGGGCGTCCACAGCAGCAAGGTCAGCGTTTCCATCCGTCGGGGTCTGCGGAATATGCGCCGCTGCTATGATGACCTTTTTCAAACAGAGTGAGGGCGTGCCTATGCAGACCATCAATCTCAAACAATATTATCCATTTTGCAAAGAGGACATTTTTGTGGAGGTGTCCGATGAGATCGTCGAAGCGTTTCTTCTGGATAAGAGAGCCGAGGCCGCCAGAGAGCGCAAGATGTTCCGGTATAAGGCGTTTTATTCCCTCGATTGTAACGATGGAATCGAAAATGCCGCCATCGGCTGGGCGCAGCCATCGCCGGAGGACTACCTGATAGAAAAAGAAGAATTAGCCGAATACGAAGAACTGATACGGCGATTGTATGAAGCCATTTCTTCCCTGCCGCCTATGCAGGCTCGCCGTGTCCACGCCCGCTATATGCTGGGTATGAAAGTGAAAGATATTGCCGCAATGGAGGGTATCACGCCATCACAGGCGGGAAAATCCATCCATGCCGCACTGCGGAGGCTGCGCCGGTACTTTGCTCGACAGAAATGGACGGTCAATCTATGAGTATTTCCAAAGAAAAGAGGTGCCTGACATGAACGAAAAAATTACAGCCCACCCCCAAAAAGAAGAACGGGAGAAAGTCCTGAAGGAGATTCGGCAGCTTGAAAACCGAAAGAAGATTTTGGAGAACAAGCAGCGAAACGAAGAACGCAGGGTTCGCACCCGCCGCCTGATTGAGCGCGGAGCCATTTTGGAGGGGATTTTCCCGCTGGCTCCCGACCTTTCCGGCGCGGAGGTCAAAACATTTCTGATTGCCCTGTCCCATCTTCCGGGGGCGGCAGAACTGGCCGCAAAACTGCCGAAATCCGGGGACAAGCCGTAAGTCCCTTGTTTACAAGGGCGCACTTATACACCGTTGCCGGTGTCGTGCGCCCTGCCGGGGGCTGTTGCGTACTTCGTCCGCGATGGGAAGCTACGCTCCCCAAACCCCTTGTGCGCTCTGCGCAGCCAAACACCCACTTTGCGTTTGTCCGGCTCCACAGAGCCTGTTATCCCCTCACTGAAAGGAGGTGTTCCCCATAGATTTCTGTCATATCCCCGTCAGTATCATCAAGCGCAGCGCAGGCCGTTCTGCCGTTGCCGCAGCTGCTTACCGCAGCGGAACCAAGCTGACAAATGAATGGGACGGAATGACCCACGACTACACCCGGAAAGGCGGCATTGTCCATGCGGAGATCATGCTGCCTGCCCACGCGCCGCCGGAATTTGCAGACCGATCTATCCTCTGGAACAGCGTGGAGCAAATCGAGAAAGCAAGGGACAGCCAGCTTGCCCGTGAGATCGAGGCAGCTCTGCCCCGTGAACTGTCCGGTGAACAGCAGCTTGCCCTTGTGCGCACCTATGTGAAGGACAACTTTGTAGACAAAGGAATGTGTGCTGACTTTGCTATCCATGACAAGGGAACCGGCAACCCTCATGTCCATATCATGCTGACGCTCCGGCCTCTGAAAGAAAATGGACAGTGGGGCGCAAAGTGCCGCAAGGCATACGATCTGGACGAGAATGGACAGCGTATCCCGGATGGGAAAGGCGGTTGGAAAAATCACAGAGAGGATACGACCGACTGGAACGATAAAGGAAATGTGGAGATTTGGCGGGCAGCGTGGGCGGCCTACACCAATCGGGCGCTGGAATCTGCCGGCAGACCGGAGCGCATTGACCACCGCAGCTACAAGCGGCAGGGCATTGATAAGATTCCCTCTGTCCATCTGGGGCCAGCCGCCAGCCAAATGGAAAAGCGCGGCATCCGCACCGACAAGGGGGAAGTCAACCGGCAGATCGCCGCCGACAACAAGCTGCTGAAAGAAATCAAAGCCCGCATTACCCGTCTTTATCGCTGGTCGAAAGACGAAGCGGAAAAACCACAAACACAGCAAAGCAGCTTGACTGCTTTGTGGGAGGCCCAGCAGCAGTTGAACGCTCCCCGCACCCGCACCGGCAAAATCCGGGCTTTGCAGGAAAGCGCTGCACTATTCAGCTTTTTGCAGGCAAACGGCATCCAGTCTATGCAGCAGCTTCATGAAAAAATCGCTGATATGAACAGCCGTTACTATGACCTGCGCGGAAAGATCGTCAAGGCCGAGCGCCGGATCACTACCCTTACCGAGCGCGGGGAGATGTGGGAACAGTACAACCAGTACAAGTCCATCCACAAGCAGCTTGCCAAAGTAAAGCCGGAAAAACGGGAACAGTTTGAACAGCGCCACAGCCGGGAACTGATTCTGTATGACGCAGCGGCCCGGTATCTGAAAGAACTGAAAGACAGCGGCGAGGCAATCACCCCAAAGGCATGGCAGCTGGAAATTGACCAGCTGGCCGCTGGAAAGCAGACGGACACGCTTGCCATGAAATCCATGCGGGAGGATTTGAAAGCAGTGGAACGGCTCCGCAAAACCGCCGAGCAGCTGTCCCAGCAGGAACGGAACAAGTCTCACGACCGGGAGCCGGAGCGGTAAGGGCTACCGCGTTTTGGCGTACCCTTGTCAAGTGCGTCGCGTTTCACGACATACCTTTGCATACAGAAAAACCGCCGTACAGGTTTCCCCATACGGCGGCAGACTGTTTATTTGCCGAACAAGTCGCTGTGTGTGCCGGTGCGGGCCAGCGTCAGCACCAGAACATCATCTTCTATGCGGTAGACAAGCAGCCAGTCCGGGAGAATATGACATTCCCGATGGCCTGCCCAATCGCCGGACAGGTCATGGTCACGGTTCTTATCCGGCAGCGGTTCGCCCATCGCCAGCAATGCTACGACCTGCTCCAGCAGCTCGATCTTCAAGCCACGCTTGATGGCTCGTTTGTAGTCTTTTTTGAAACTGGTCGTGTACTTGACGGTATATTTGGTTTCTTTCATCTTTTCAGGTCAGCAAATAACTCGTCAAGGTCATTGTAGCCCTTTACAGACGGGTCTTTTGCAATCCTTTCCGCTTCCAGCATGGCAGCAACCGTTTCTTTGTTCGGCTGTTCCAGCCTTACTTCAAAGGGAATGCCGCCTTCACGAAGCGACTGGCGCACAAAGATGTTAAACGCCGTAGTCAGGTTCATGCCAAGTTCAGTAAACAGTGCGTCCGCCTGCGCTTTCAAATCTGCGTCCATGCGGATACTGATGTTTGTGGTATTTCCAGCCATACGATCAACCCCTTTCTGCTGGCAATTATAGTATATGCCATTTGCACGAAGAAAACAATACTTTGCACGAATATTTAATAATAAATTCATTTGAGGAGGTTACCGGCTTTATGAAAGAAATCATTTATGAAGAACAATAAGTCTGAACCTATCCCCGTCATGGATTACCGCCAGTACCGCAGAGTGCGGAGGCTGGTGCATGAGTGCTGCAACTACATCGACGGAAACTGTATCGCCCTGGACGATGGGGAGGAATGTGTCTGTGTCCAGTCTATTTCCTACTCCCTGTTGTGCAGGTGGTTTCGGGCGGCGGTATTGCCGCAGGATAAGGAACTGGAAACGGCGCTGTTCCACCGGCTGAATGCGAAGAAATGCGCCGTATGTGGGGCGCTGTTTACCCCCGGTTCCAACCGGGCCAAATACTGCCCGGAATGTGCCGCACGCATGAAGCGGATCAATGCCGCAAAGCGCAAACGGAAACAACGGGAGAAATGTCACGCTTTAGGGGCTGAAAAACCCTTGTAAATCAAGGCTTTTTTCGAGGGTGTCAACGGTAAGCTGATAGATTTATCCTCTGACCCCTAAAATAGCCTTAAAATGCGTACAGAATCCCAAGAGAAACCCCAAGGAGGAACCCTATGTCAGACAACCGAAAATATTATTACCTGAAACTCAAAGAAAACTATTTTGACGATGATTCCATCGTGCTGCTGGAAAGTATGCAGGATGGTGTGCTGTATTCCAACATTCTGCTCAAGCTGTATCTGAAATCGCTGAAACATGGTGGACGGCTTCAACTTGACGAGGACATTCCTTACACGGCGCAGATGATCGCCACCATTACCCGCCAGCAGATCGGCACTGTGGAGAGAGCCTTGCAGATCTTTTTGAAGCTGGGTCTTGTGGAGGTGCTGGACAGCGGCACATTCTACATGAGCAACATCGAACTTTTAATCGGCCAGTCCTCTACCGAGGCTGAGCGAAAGCGGGCTGCGAGGCTCCAAAATAAGGCTCTTTCTGCGCCCCGGACAAACGGCGGACATTTGTCCGACATTCGTCCACCAGAGATAGAGATAGAGTTAGAGAAAGAGATAGAGATAAAGAGAGAGATAGAGAAGGTACGCCCTGAAACGGGGCACCCTTCCCACACCTATGGCCGTTACCAGAATGTTTTCCTGACGGACGAGGAACTGGCAGACTTGCAGGCCAGTTTTCCCACTGTATGGGGCCAGTACATCGAAAAGCTGTCCGAATACATGGCCTCTACCGGTAAGCGGTATCAGAGCCATGCCGCCACCATCCGGCGCTGGGCCGGTGAGGACGCGAAAAAGGCGGCCCCGCCCACCCGCAACCGGGATTACAGCGTAAAGGAGGATGAAACTGTATGATTGAGATTACCGCAGAAATCCGGGCGCTGATCGACAAGGCAGCCGCCGGTATGGAACTGGCCGGGGACGAGTACATAGACCCGTCAGACGGCCTCATTCACTGTAAGAAATGCGGCGGCCAGAGGCAGACCGTTGTGCCATGCTTTGGGAAATCCGGCTACTTTATGCCGCGCTGCATCTGCCAGTGCCAGCGGGAGGCTGAGGAGCAGCGCAAGGCTGCTGAAGAACGGCAGCGCTGTATGGAGCGTATCAAACGCCGAAAGGCACAGGGCTTGCAAGACCGCTATCTCTATGACTACACCTTTGCCAACGACAACGGGCAAAACCCATTGATGGACAAGGCTCACGCCTATGTGGAGAACTGGAAAGAGGCATATAAGAGCAATATCGGGCTTTTGCTATTTGGAGATGTGGGAACCGGCAAGTCTTTTTTCGCCGGATGTATTGCCAATGCTTTGCTTGACCGGGATGTGCCGGTGCTGATGACGAACTTTCCCACCATTCTGAACCGCCTGACCGGGATGTTCTCTGAGGACAGGTCAGAGTTTATTGCCAGCTTTGATGAATATGACTTGCTTATCATTGACGATCTGGGTGTAGAGCGCAGTACCGAATATGCTATGGAGCAGATGTTTTTCGTCATTGACAGCCGCTATCGCAGCCGCAGACCCATGATTATCACAACAAACTTGAAACTGTCCGAGCTGAAAAACCCGCCTGATCTGGCCCACGCCCGTATCTATGACCGTATTCTGGAACGGTGTGCGCCGATTCTCTTTGACGGGAAGAATTTCCGGGAAGAAAATGCCGGTGCTACCCGACAGGCAGCAAAAGACATTGTAAGCAGTAAGCATGACTAATTTTTTACCGGGCGGCACAGACCCGTTCGGAGAAAGGAGCGCCATGAACAGAGAACCCCGTACTATGCAGGTGGCAGACGCCGCTACTGCGTCCAGAGCGCCGGAAAACACGCCAGCGATGGTAAAGAAAATCGGTAAGACAACCTACAAGGTTCATGTCCATTTCAGCAATACCAGCACAGAAACCATGAGCGATAAAATCAAGCGTATGCTCAAAAATGAAATTCAGCAGATGTGACAGACTGATAAACGAAGCCGCCTTGTGCTAAACTGATGATGGTACGCACCAAAATTTTTGTCAAGGAGGACACGAAAATGCTTTACACAGAAAAAGAGAAGCATGAAATTGAACGGGTAAAGGAGGTCTTTGCGGAACATCTGCGGCAAAGCCCTGATTTTGAACTGCTCTGGTCGGACAAGGTAGGCTATGTCTGGCTGGCGATTGGCGTAAATCCAGTCTATGTGGATACCGGTATCAGAATCGAATCTGCCGCCGATCTCTGTTACAGGTGTTTGGACGATGTAGCTACGGATGTTTTGTATATGACGGGCAACGATCACGCGCTGGAAGCAGCCGATCCGCTGGAATTGGCCGAAATCAAGCGGCGCTGGGAGCCATATATCAACCAGCTGCCAGACTATGCGTATCTCTGCAAAGACCTGCTGAACGGAAAAATGTAATCTGTCAAACGAGGTGTCAGGAGCCATACGGTGCTTCTGGCACCTTTTTTGTAGATTTTTTGTGAATTTGATTAAAAAGTCCTTGACAATTTGTCTCTGGCAAAACCGCTAAGTCGATTTTGACTTCCTGCGGTGCACGTCCTGCCGTATTTGATATTGCGGAGCTGCGCGAGGTTACATCCTACGATGAATTGGAACTGGATAAAGAAGATGACGAGCACTCCTGTGGATTTACCACAGGAGTTTTTCAGAATCAATAGAGACATATGGCAGGCATTGACTATAAAAGTTGGTGCTTCTTTTTTGACCCTTTTTCAAGAGCAGTTGACCTAATCCCCATTGCCACGTGTGATTAGTAGAAAAATGATTTTTTCTGCGAAAATACCGTCCAAATGCCCTCTGAAACTTGCTATTAGTGAGGGAATATTTCATTTTTGCGAAAAAACTTGCAAAAGGGGGGTTGGTAAATATACTTTCAAAAGCTTTATAGGTAGAGGAACAAAATTTTTTCATAATTTTTCAAAATCATGTCTGCTTTTAGCTCTCCCAATACAGAGTAAGTGAAGGGATTAACAAAAGTAAAAGAAAAAATGATAAAAATGCAAAACAATATCACGAATTTTTTGCATCATGCCAAGTCATTTGACTTTAGTAATCAGAGGACGTTTTGGAATGTTCCTTCGCTGAACCTTGACAATCGATAAGTGCACCCTGGAAGCCTGCCAGGAGTTCTGCCATGACCTTTCTTTTTCTGAGAGCGAGCGGAATCATAATGACACTCCCGATGATAGGCGGCTGACCAGAGCCTTATGGTCAGTGACCTGCTGATGCAGGCAGAGGCAGTCTGAGACGGCTGCAGGTGGCAGGGAAACGCACACCAGACCGCCGGAATAACGGAACTGATAACAATGTTTACAGGGCGAGATGCTCGGAAAGGAGCAGTTTATGACAGAACTGAAAATGAAAGAAATGCAGCTAATAAACTGGTTTGGATGCTCGAATCTGAACTGTACAAGGGAGAGAATCCATCTGGTTGCTATGCTTGCAATGGATGAAAAAGTGAAAAAGAATCTTTACAGAGTATGCAGATTCCTTGCAAGAGAGGAAATTGCATATCGGTATCCGATTATGTATGAAATGATCCGGAGAATGTTTTCACCGGATGATACCAATCCACCGGAATCATATTTTATTTCCTGTGTCACATTTGGAAAAAGTGCAGAGTTTGCACAGAAATATCTTCACAAGGGAATGCGGATTGTAATCGGCGGTCGTATCAGTACCGCAGTTATAAGGACAAGGACGGAAAGACGATTTATACCACAGATGTGATTGTGGAAGAACATGAATTTGCCCAGAACAAGGAGAACGGTGCCGGAGCGGATTTGTCAGAAAAACCGAAAATAGATAAGGATGGATTCATGGAAGCACCGGATGGTGAGATCCAATTTGACTAATTCAGAATAAATGGTTGAAGAGGCTGCCCTTTGCCGGGGCATCCTCGTTTCCGGTCTATGGAAGATATTAAAAATTACAGGTATTCAACCTAACGAAATCGTGATATAATCAAAATATGCTTAGATGAAAAATATGGAGGTAGCTTGTGGGCGTAAGTTATAACAGATTATGGAAAATGCTCATAGATAAAAATATGAAGCGGATAGAGATGCAGTACCTCACCGGGATCAGTGGAAACATCCTTGCCCGGATGGGGAAAAACCAGTATGTATCAATGGAGACGATTGAGAAGATTTGCAAGAAACTGGACTGCACCGTTGATGAGATGATGGAATTTACAGATGATGAATAACAGGAGCAGACATGTCAAATTATTAAAACTGGCAGAATGCTTCAGAAGTCGAAAAAAGAAATTGAAAAAAGATAACACGCCGGATACGGTATAAATCTCTTAGCAAAGCTAAGAGCGCACTTCTATACAGGCAATTCCATCTGCCTGTATAGAAGTGCGACCTGCGGTGCTGTTCCCGGTTTTGAGAAACCTCAATCCGGGAAATATAGCGAAATCAGAGATTTCGTACAAGGGGATATTTCCCCTTGCGGCACAGGTGCCTATCCCAAAAGTTTGTGACTGAATATTTTAGATACAGACATATAAAGTGAAAGAAAGCGTGAAATCGAAAATTGTCGAACTGACACATTAGAAAGGATTATATATGAGTGAGGTGATTAAGGCTGATAATGAATATAAGGAGTGGATTGCCGGAATATCCACTGATTTTAGAAAAAGCCAAATCAAGGCTTCTATAAAACAGTGAGTGACGATTTGAAATCCATTTTGCCAGATGTAAAATCATTTTCTCCCACTAATTTGAAATATATGAGATACTTTTATGAGATGTATCCTGATGCAGTGATTTGTCCTCAGGTTGAGGACGAATTGATTACAGATATAAATCGTCCCCAAGTTGGGGATGATTTACAAATCATTTTTAGAATTCCATGGGGACATAATAAAATAATACTTGATAAATGCAAAGGGAATTCTGCAAAGGCATTGTTTTATATCAGAAAGACTATTGAAAACAATTGGTCAAGAGATGTTTTACTAAACTTTTTAGGAACAGATCTGTATGAACGCCAGGGCAAAGCGATAACTAACTTTTCTAATACACTTCCGATAGAACAGAGCGATTTAGCGCAAGCAATTACGAAGGATCCATATAATTTTGATTTTTTGACTTTGCGTGAAAGGTATGACGAAAAGGAACTAAAGAATGCACTTATAGAGAAAGTTAATAATTTTCTTATGGAGTTAGGTACTGGCTTTGCTTATATGGGCAGGGAAGTGAGAATTGAGGTAGGAGATACTGAAAAATTTATAGACATGTTATTTTACAATACGCAAAGGCATTGCTATGTTGTTGTAGAAATAAAGACAGGAAAATTTGATTCTTCTTACGCAGGTCAATTGGGTACTTATGTTGTGGCTGTTAATCATCAAATGAAAACAGAAGCTGATAATCCCACTTTGGGACTTCTGATTTGCAAAGATATGGATAAAGTAGAAGCCCAGTATGCATTAGAATCTACCAGCCAGCCACTTGGTATTTCCAGTTATGAATTATCAAAACTTATACCAGAAGAGTTCAGAGGTAGTATGCCTACCATTGAAGAAATTGAGGCTGAATTAAATGAATAGCTTTTAGTTTTATGCTAGGCATTGGATGAAGAAGCCTTTAAGCAATTTATGGGTGAATAAACTTTCGGTAACAGGAAGATATGATTTTTATTACAGGGAGGAGCGCTACAATGAAAAACAGATGGAAACGGGTATTTGGAATAGCAATTCCACTTGTAATTATAATCGGTGGAATCAGTTATAACAGTTACATCAGAATTCATACTTTTAAACTTTCAGGAAATGAAACAGTAAAGAGTGAGCAAATACAGCCTGCTTTCGGAAAGGTAAAAGTCAATAGTACCGTTGATACAAAGGTTATATTTACAGATGTTGAAAACGAAGAAACGTATGAAATAGGTTATATCACACCAGGGATATCAGAATCGATTCAACTAGAACATGGAAAATGGTATAGGGTAGAAGGAGATGGGGAATTAACTATCAGACCGGTCAATGTTCGTATCATAGATTTATCCAGAGGTGAAAATGAAAAAGGACAATCATATTTTAATGCAAAAGTTTTGGAAGTAAATAAAGAATATATCAATGTTAGGTGTATAGAAACATTTAATAGTGGAATTTCCGTCGATGAGGAATTTTCTGTTACAAAAGATGTGGTATCAGCTAAAGGTACACCTGGATTGAATGTTGGTGATAATATACGTGTTGTATTTAATGGTGATGTAATGGAAAGTGATCCATTGCAGATAGGAACTGTCTATGCAATTTATCTTTTGGATGAAAATAGAGAAGTGATCCCCAACAACTAACAACTTTCGGCAAAACACAGATTTGAAATAATTGGTGGAATGAAAAACATGGAGGGATTCATTATGAGTGAGAAAACAGAGATTACTTTCATGCAGACAAGACTAATCCGGCTTGCTTCAGAAGAGTGGCATTTACCTGTTGAACAGATTATCCACTTGTTTAAAGAAGCTGATGTTCTTGGATATATAGAAAAATGCTATGGGATTTTTCATTGTGAGGGTGATGAAGCTGTGCTTGAAGACATTACAGAATTTCTGGAAGGAAAGGGGATAAAGATTAGTGCTTGAGTTAAAAGATGGATTTGTTCTCTATCATGGAAGTTATTGTGAAGTAAAAGCGCCAGATCTTGCCAAATGTGCAAAGAGAAAAGATTTTGGGCAGGGATTTTATTTAACCACATCCAAGGAGCAGGCGATAAGGAGGCAGACGATTTCTGCATCAGACAGTTGTTGCCCAATAAACTAAAAGATCAATATTGCTTCAAAACAGAATCCGCTATTAGGTGTCTGAAATTTGTGAAAGGTGAGAAGATATGGCTGAAGTAACAATTCCAAAGGAAAAAATGAATTATACAATCGACCTTCTTATCACTATGGTGACAGAAGAAATCGCAGAAGAGACGGGCAAGGACAGAAAAGAGATATTGACAGATTTTCTTTGTTCAAAGACAGGAAAAGCACTGTATGATGAGAACACAAAGCTGTGGTGTAATGGTCCGGCATATATTGCTGAATTGTATAGGGAAGAGTTAAAGAAATCCGGATATCAGATTTGAGATGAATGTATATCCGTCTGTCTTTGTTGAGAAATCAATAGTTATAAGATTATAGTATATGTTGATACGCTATTTGTAAAAGTGCTGACTGTCTTTATACAATCTTAATACGGAATCATAGACTTTTACACTATCTTTGAAAGCAATTGTATATAATAAAACGCATTATGAAGATATTGCTATAGAATCATTAGTAAGGAGTTATAATCATTTATGCCGGAAAAAATGTGTAAGAAAAAACACCTGACGTCTTTTCAGCTGATTATTCTGGGATTTGCAGGTGTGATCCTTTTGGGAAGCATTCTGCTGATGCTTCCGGTTTCTTCTTTGGAGAAAATGCCGACGCCATTTCATGAGGCACTTTTTACAGCCACTTCGGCAGTATGCGTTACAGGACTTGTAGTAAAGGACAGCGGAAGTTACTGGTCTGTGTTCGGACAGACGGTTATTCTTGTGCTTATACAAATAGGTGGACTTGGAGTAGTAACCGTAGCGGCAGCGGTTTCGCTTCTTTCAGGGAAAAAAATATCTCTCATGCAAAGAAGTACAATGCAGGATGCAATTTCAGCACCTAAAGTTGGAGGAATCGTCAGACTGACAAGGTTCATTTTAAAGGGGACTCTTTTGATTGAAGCAGCAGGAGCTATGTTATTGCTGCCGGTTTTTGTATCGGATTATGGCTTAAAGGGAATCTGGATGGCAGCCTTTCATTCTGTTTCTGCTTTTTGTAATGCAGGATTTGACATTCTGGGAACGGCAGATAATGCCTTTCCGTCTCTGACGGGCTATTCCGGAAATATCCTTATAAATGTGGTAATTATGCTGCTGATCATCATAGGAGGAATTGGTTTTCTCACCTGGGATGATATTTATAGGAATAAAATGAATTTTAAACGTTACCGCATGCAAAGCAAGATTATTCTCATGACTACTGTATGTCTGATTATTTTTCCGGCAGTTTTTTTCTTTGCCTGTGATCTGAAAAACCTGCCTGCAGGAGAACGCCTGTTAGCTGCCATGTTTCAATCGGTAACTACAAGAACTGCCGGCTTTAATACCATAAACATTTCAGAGATGAGCGAGGCATCAAAAGCGGTTATGATACTGTTAATGTTGATCGGTGGTTCGCCGGGTTCTACAGCAGGAGGAATGAAAACAACTACTTTTACGGTACTGATACTGAATGCAATTGCAACGTTTCGCAGTCAGGAAAATGCAGGGGCTTTTGGACGAAGACTGGAATATCATGTGATAAAAAATGCAGCCACAATAGCTATGCTCTATTTTACATTATTCTTTTGTGGAGGTGTTGCAATCAGTGTATACGAAGGTCTTCCCCTTTTGGATTGTCTGTATGAAGCAGCTTCAGCTGTGGGCACGGTAGGTCTGACCTTGGGAGTCACACCGGGACTTCATGTTTTTTCACAAGTTGTGTTGATCATACTGATGTATCTGGGACGCGTAGGCGGCCTGACCCTGATTTATGCAGTATTCTCAGGAAGAAATAAGGGAAATGCAAAGCTTCCTCTGGAGAAAATTACAGTTGGATGAGAAGGAGAAAAGTAATATTATGAAGAATGTATTGATTATTGGACTTGGAAGATTTGGAAGACATATTGCCATGCAGCTGAATCAGCTTGGGCATGAAATTATGGCAGTTGACTGGAAGGAAGAAAGGGTGGACAAAGTGCTTCCGTTTGTGACTAACGCCCAGATCGGGGACAGTACCAATGCTGAATTTTTACAATCCCTTGGAATTGGAAACTACGATATCTGTTTTGTGACTATTGGAGGAAGCTTTCAGAATTCTCTTGAGACCACTTCCCTTCTGAAAGAACTGGGAGCAAAACTGGTAATATCCAGAGCTGAACGTGATGTCCAGGAAAAATTTCTTTTACGCAATGGTGCAGATAAGGTGGTTTATCCGGAAAAGCAGGTTGCAAAATGGGCATCTATCCGTTACACAGATGATCATATCCTTGATTATATGGAGGTGGATGCTTCCCATGCGATTTTTGAGGTAGAAGTGCCGGAGGAATGGACTGGAAAAACTGTAGGCGGACTGGATATCAGAAAGCGTTACAATATTAATATTCTGGCAGTAAAAAATGAAGGAGAATTTAATATTGCAATTTCTCCGGATACGTATTTGGAAGAGAATAGTAAATTACTGGTGCTGGGAGAATACAGAGCTCTTCAGAAGTGCTTCCGCATATAGTAAAAAAGACTTTTGACCACAACACAGCCCCATGATATAATTTTCAAAACAGTAAAAAAGGTGGGGGACAGGATGAGTTTAAAAAATGTGAAACATCAGAAACGGTCATTTACATGGTCTATGGAAAAACCGTCTGCAAAGGATTATTTTCTGACGGTATTTATATTTGTGGTATGCACCTTAATTGGTCTGCTGTTTCAGAAACTGAATTTTACGGATACGAATATTGTAACCATATATATTCTGGGGGTTTTGATTACTTCGATTGTGACAGATGGCTATCTTTGCAGTGTGGCAGGCTCTTTCTTAAGTGTATTTTTATTTTGTTTTTTTCTGACAGAACCAAGGATGTCTTTTAAAACCTATGCGGTGGGTTATCCGGTGACATTTTTCATAATGCTTATTTCATCCGTACTTACGGGAGCACTTGCAGCAAAGCTGAAAACACATGCAAAGCTGTCTACACAGCTTGCTTTTCGTACACAGATTCTGTTCGATACAGACCGTCTGCTGCAAAATGCAAAAGGGAAAACAGAGATTCTTGATGTCACCTGTACACAGCTTCTCCGTCTTCTGAATCGTAATATTACAGCATATGTAGTAGAAAATAACGCTTTATCAGAGGGAAAGCTTTTTTCCGGGGAAAAAGAGGACACAGAAGATTTTTTGATACCAGAAGAGCAGCAGATAGCCAGATGGGTCTGTGAAAACAGACAGCATGCCGGTGCGTCCACACACCATTTTCCTCAGGCTAAATGTTTATATCTGGCAATCCGGAGCGGGGATAATGTTTACGGTGTGATCGGGATACCATTGCAAAAAGAAACACTGGACACTTTTGAATACAGCATCCTGTTGTCTGTAATAAATGAATGTGCGCTTGCAATGGAAAATGCGAAAAATGCATTAGAAAAAGAAAAAAATGCAGTTATGGCCAAAAATGAACAGCTGCGGGCAGATCTTCTTCGGGCGATTTCGCATGATCTTCGTACGCCGCTTTGCTCCATTTCCGGTAATGCAGATATGCTGCTTGGCAATAGCGACCGTCTGGACGAAGCTACAAAACATCAGATTTATAGCGATATCTATGATGATTCTGAATGGCTGATCGGAGTTGTGGAGAATCTGCTTTCCATTACCAGACTGAATGACGGAAGACTGAAATTTAAATTTACAGACCAGCTTCTGGATGAGGTGATTGCAGAATCCCTGAGGCATATCAGCCGGAAACATGATGATTATAAAATTGTGACAGACTGCGAAGAACTTGTTCTTGCACGTATGGATGTACGTCTTATTATGCAGGTTCTGGTAAATTTAGTTGACAATGCAATAAAATATACACCACCGGGTTCTGTGATCTGCATTCGGGGAACGAAAACAGATGGAAAAGCGCAGATAAGTGTGGAAGATAATGGCCCGGGAATTCCGGAAGAAATGAAAACATATATTTTTGAGATGTTTTATACAGGGAAAACAACAGTTGCGGATAGTCACCGAAGTCTGGGACTTGGACTGGCACTTTGCCACTCTATTATAGAAGCACATGAAGGAACCCTGGTTTTGACAGATCATGATCCTCATGGATGCAATTTTACTTTTACTTTACCCTTAAGCGAGGTGACATTAAGTCAACTACCCATCACCTAAAGGTAATGGGCTTGTAACTGCCCAGTCGTAGTAACGGCTTACGCCTCCGACCTTTTATCCCCAATAGGTATTGCTACCTAAAGTGACGCTACATCATAGGGTGGTTGACAGCGCCCTTTACAGACAAGATATACTCATCTGTAACTGTATCAGGTACTAAACTTCCCATGCTATACAGCAAACATTCTTTTACGGGTAAGATTTTACGCAATACGCGAGTTTTGTATTGCAACCTCATATCTTGTCAATGCACAAAAGAGTGTCTTTGATGAGCAGCACATCTAACGGTTTTCTCTTTAAAAACTGCTACGGTTATTGTAGCATATTGGGTAACAATTTACAAGGCTCCTCCCACCACCTAAAGGCTGTGGGTTTCCGCCTATGACAAAGGAAAGGATTTATTTATGAATAAAACATTAATTCTGGTGGTTGAGGATGACAGACCCATACGTAATCTGATCGTTACTACATTAAAAACACATGACTATAAATATCTGGCTGCAGAAAACGGATCTTCAGCCATTCTGGAAGCTTCGTCCCACAATCCGGATATTGTTCTTCTGGATCTGGGGCTTCCTGATATGGAAGGGGTAGAAGTGATAAAAAAAATCCGTACCTGGTCGAATATGCCGATTATTGTGATCAGCGCCAGAAGTGAGGACACAGATAAAATAGAGGCGCTGGATGCAGGAGCGGATGATTATATTACGAAACCGTTCTCTGTTGAGGAATTACTTGCGCGTATCCGTGTCACCCAGAGGAGACTTGCGGTTATGCAGAGCGGAGAGCAGATAGAAAGCTCTGTTTTTGAGAATGGTGGATTAAAGATAGACTATACGGCAGGCTGTACATATCTGAAGGGAGAGGAATTGCATCTGACACCTATAGAATATAAGCTGCTCTGCCTTTTGTCCCGCAATGTGGGAAAGGTATTGACACATACCTATATTACCCAGCAGATTTGGGGACGATGTTCGGATAATGATGTTGCTTCTCTTAGAGTTTTTATGGCAACATTGCGAAAAAAACTGGAGCCTGAGAAAAATGGAGTGCAATACATCCAGACACATATTGGCATTGGATATCGCATGCTTAGAATTGAGAAGTAATATCCTCTTTTTATAGCAATCCTCGTAAATAATGCATTTAAGAGGATTGCTATAGATTTATTTCTCATAATATAATAAGAAGGAACCCTCCCAATATTAACAGCAATGAGGAAACAACTGAAAAGATCTGGGATCCTACACCTGGGGTACCGCCCTGTTTGATCGCTTCATCGCGGTCAAGTTTATTTTTCATCAGATTCTCTGTGATTCCGGGTGCGGATTTGAGAGTCTGTCCGTCCTGTATGCCGATAGCAGTTACGGTTTGCCCTGTTTCGAAATCAGCAGCAGAATAATAATAACGAACATCATATTCTTTATGTGAACGTGTTGTCTGATTCGAGGGTTCTATAAAATGCTTCTGTGTATAGGTGTTATCCGGTACATATGTATAACCGGCAGATGATAATGCTGCCTTGTCGTAATCTTCCCAGGTTTTGGTCAGCATAATATCATCAATAAAATCCTGCGAAAGTGCATAATTTCCAATTTTCCCTTGACCTGATACCGGCATGCTGCTGAAAGATGAATTCCATTCCAGAACGCCATATTTCTTTTCGTCGTCAGTCATTGCCTCCTTCTTTTTGGAAGAAGATTTTGTTAATTTCATTGTCTGTTTTGAACTTGAAATGCGGATGCTGTCAAAGTCCAGTCCAAGCTCATCATCATGTGCCGGTTCAGTCAGCTCGAATGTGCCGCATACAATGACTGTCTTTCCATCGTTTTCCGGGTCGATCGTATCTGCTGCATCAACGTAAACTGCGTCTTTCAGAGCTGCTTTTGTTTTGGGGTTATCCACAAAGATCATCTTTAAAGCAGATACAAAAAAGAATATTCCGATTATTGCAAGGAGAACCCCTCCTATTTTCTTCAATATCTTCATAAATTTCATCACCTTCCCTTTCTGTTAATATTTTTCTGCAAGTATCTCAATCATATTATTGCATATTTTACTCCGTTTGCCACTGTCACTTGCGATAGTAACAGGTTACATTATTTTCTGGAATTACAATAGGATTTATGCTATTATGAAAAGTAATAAGATGGATAACAATAAGAAGGTATGCTTTATAAATGGAAGGGGATATAAGATGGCAGGATTAAAAAAACTTCCAATTGGAATTGAGAATTTCGAAAAATTGCGGCAGGAAGATTTCTATTATATAGATAAGACACGACTGATTGAACAGTTGCTTACAAGATGGGGTGAAGTAAACCTGTTTACCCGTCCGAGACGCTTTGGAAAATCCCTGAATATGAGTATGCTCCAGAGTTTTTTTGAGATTGGAAAAGATAAGACTTTGTTTGATGGGCTGAGGATTTCAGATAATCAGGAATTATGTGAGGAATATCAGGGGAAATTTCCGGTGGTTTCTGTCAGTCTGAAGGGAATCAATGGTGCCACATATGAGGAAGCCCGCAGATTTCTTATAAAAACAATCAATGAAGAAGCCCGCAGGCTATCCGTACTTTCAGACAGCGCAGAGCTTGATGAGACAGATCACGAATTATTGACACAGTTAAAGAAAAAAGAAATGACAAACGATTCTCTGGTGTACAGTATCCGTGAGCTGACAGAATTGCTGGAAAAGCATTATGGCAGAAAAGTAATTGTTCTGATTGATGAATATGACGTACCTCTGGCAAAGGCAAATGAAAATGGATATTATGATGAAATGGTATTGCTGATCCGCAATTTATTTGAGAACGCATTAAAAACCAACAGCAGTCTGAAATTCGCAGTGCTGACAGGATGCCTGAGGATTGCAAAAGAGAGCATTTTTACAGGCCTCAATAACTTTAAGGTTTATTCCATTACAGATAAGAGTTTTGATGAAACATTTGGATTTACAGATGCGGAAGTAAGGGAACTCCTCCGGTATTATGGACAGGAAAAATATTATGAGACAGTGAAAGAGTGGTATGACGGCTACCGGTTTGGAAATGTGGATGTTTATTGTCCATGGGATGTGATCAATTTCTGCAGCGATCATCTGGCAGATCCCGGGCTGGAACCGAAGAATTACTGGGCCAATACAAGTGGAAACAGTGTGATCAGCCATTTCATTGACAGTGTGGGAAAACCACAGAAGCTGACCAGAATGGAGTTGGAACAGCTGGTAAATGGAGGGATTGTTCAGAAAGAAATTAATTCCGAGCTTACTTATAAGGAATTATATTCTTCCATAGACAATCTGTGGAGCACACTTTTTATGACCGGATATCTGACACAGAGAGGGGAATTCAGTGGCAACAGATATAATCTGGTCATTCCCAACAGAGAGATCCGAAATATTATCACCAATCATATTCTGAAAATGTTTAAAGAAAATGTAAAGGACGATGGAAAAACAGTCAGTGATTTGTGTGATGCACTGCTAAACCAAAATCCGGAAAAAGTAGAGTCGATTTTTACAGAATATATGAAAAAAACGATCAGCATAAGAGATACCTTTGCGCAGAAACCAACGAAAGAAAATTTTTATCATGGATTGCTGCTGGGGATCCTGGGATTCAAAGAGAACTGGTCAGTAATGTCCAATCGGGAATCAGGAGACGGATTCGGGGATATTCTGATCCGTATAGAAGATGAAGATGTGGGAATTGTGATCGAAGTAAAATATGCAGATGACGGAAATCTTCAGGGAGAGTGCGAAAAAGCACTTCAGCAGATTATAGATATCAGATATACTGAGGCGTTGGAACAGGAAGGAATTCATACAATCATAAAATATGGAATCGCCTGTTACAGAAAGAAATGTAAGGTGCTGATGAGAATAGACAAACAGTGAACACAGAATATTCAGACCTCATTACCGGATGCAGAACGAACGGTAATGAGGTCTTGTCACGTTATCCTTTAGTTACTGTTCACTCCGTTCACAGTAACTTAGCCAAAATTCATTCCAGATTGCCTGCGGCAATGGAATTTTGGCTTGTATGTCTCGGGATAGTGGTATGTGAACAGTAACATCCTTTACTCTAATGCTGAGTTTTTTCCGTGTTTACAATTGACATCTTAACAGGAAATGATTATGATATTTCTGACAGCGTTTTTTTGCTGTCCGGATTTCATATCAAATCAAATACCCTGTTGCTAGTGGGATATTTGATTTGATATGAAATGGCTGAGGAATGGCGAAATACGAAGGAGAGTTAGAGTTATGAGTATTTCCATGATTGGAATTGACCATAATATGGCACCGGTGGATATTCGTGCGAAATTTGCATTTACAAAGAAAAATGCCGGTGAAGCAATGGAAAAAATAAAGAATCAAAATGGAATATATGGATGCGTGATCCTGTCCACCTGTAACCGCCTGGAGGTCTGGGCAAGTGTGGATGATGAGGTGGATGTCTGTCTTTATGACTGCCTCTGCAGGATAAAGGGAATTACTGAGGATTCTTACAGAAAATATTTTGTAGAGCGTAAGGATCAGGAGGCAGTTGAGCATCTTTTTTATCTTACCAGTGGTCTGAAATCACAGATCATAGGGGAGGATCAGATCCTTACACAGGTGAAGGATGCCCTGAATCTGGCAAGAGAGAATTTTGCGGCAGATGGTGTTCTGGAGGTTCTGTTCAGAATGGCTGCCACAGCAGGAAAGAGAATTAAGACAGAGGTTCCTTTTTCCCATGGAAATCCGTCAGTGATCCATCAGGCCATCGGATTTCTGGCAGAGAAGGGGTATTCTCTCAGGGATAAGACCTGTATGGTCATCGGTAACGGTGAGATGGGCAAGGTGGCTGCTCAGGCCTTGCAGGAGGCAGGTGCAGATGTAACAGTGACCATCCGTCAGTACAGAAGCGGAGTTGTGAATATTCCGCTGGGCTGCAAGCGTATTAATTACGGTGACAGAATGGAGTATATGCCACAGTGTGACCTTGTAGTGAGTGCAACTGCAAGCCCGAATTTTACATTAAAAGAAGAATTGTTCCAGGGAATCAGGACAAAGGATGACCTGATCCTGATCGATCTGGCAGTTCCCAGAGATATAGAGCCATCTGTTGGAAAGATCCAGGGGGTCACACTTTATGACATGGACAGCTTCCGTATAGAGGAAGTTCCTGCAGAACTTCAGGAAAATCTGGAGGCAGCAGGCGCGATCGTAAGAGAGCAGATGGATGAATTTTTCCAATGGCTGGATGGAAGAGACCTGATTCCAAGAATTCAGGATATTAAAGATGAGGCAGTCAATGACCTGAATTTAAGGATTGCAAAGATATTAAAGAAAACACCTATGGAAGAGGATGACAGGCAGAATCTGGTCCATGCAGTGGATACGGCAGCAGGAAAAGTAGTAAATAAACTGATCTTTGGTCTGCGTGACAGTCTGAATCAGGAGATTTTCCTTGAGTGTGTGGCAGGACTGGAGAAAATATATGAAGAATAAGCCGTATTTTCCAATGTTTATAGACTTATCAGATAAGAATATCGTGGTTGTAGGCGGCGGAAACATTGCAACCCGTCGAGTGAAAACCCTTTTATCATTCACCAGAAATATCAGAGTCATTGCTCCGAAGGTCACCATGGAGATGATGGAGCTTGGCAAAGCCGGCTATGTAGAGCTGATCACACGTCCGGTGAAGCGTACAGACTTTGCGATGGCATATATGGTGATCGCAGCTACCAATGACAGAAAGTTAAATGATGAGATCCACAGGATCTGCAGGCAGGAAGGCGTTTATGTTAATGTAGCCAGTGACAGGGAGCAGTGCGATTTTTATTTCCCGGGAATTTATATGGAAGAGGGACTGGTGGTGGGAATTACAGCCAGTGGTCTGGACCATAAAAAAGCGCGCAGGATAAGAGAAGAGATTCAGAATGCCCTGAAGAGAGTTGCGCAGGAAGATGATAATGAGGAGGAAAATGATGACTGAGGTGATCATTGGAAGTAGAGAGAGTAAACTGGCCGTTCTCCAGAGTGAGATGGTAAAAAGCTACATAGAGCAGAAAAGCCGCAAAAAAAATGCCGGCTCTGAAATAACAGTAAATATCCTGACTATGAAAACAACAGGAGATATTATTTTGGACCGTACCCTGGATAAGGTGGGCGGAAAAGGATTGTTTGTAAAAGAACTGGACAGGGCATTGCTGGATGGTAAAAGCAATCTGTCTGTACACAGTCTTAAGGATATGCCGATGGAAGTACCGGAAGAGCTTCCGCTTCTGGCCTTTTCAAAGCGTGAGGATCCAAGAGATGTACTGGTGCTTCCTGAGGGAGTGTCGGAACTGGATCTGGATAAACCTCTGGGATGTTCCAGCTTAAGGAGAACTCTTCAGTTAAAGAAGCTGTATCCTGAGATGGAGGTAAAGAGTATCCGTGGAAATCTGCAGACAAGGCTTCGCAAGCTGGATGAAGGAGAGTATTCAGGGCTGATCCTGGCAGCGGCAGGTCTGAAACGACTGGGGCTGGAAAACAGGATCAGCAGATATTTTACACCGGATGAGATGATTCCTTCAGCAGGTCAGGGGATCCTGGCTGTGCAGGGACGCAAAGGTGAGGATTATGGGTATCTGGACGGATACTGTGACAGGGATGCCTGGCTTGCAGGAACTGCAGAGCGCGCATATGTAAAATATCTGGACGGAGGATGCTCTTCGCCTGTAGCTGCATTTGCAGAGGTGGACGGAGATGAGATCTTTATCCGCGGTTTATATTACAGTGAAGCTACAGGAAAGTGGCTTACAGGTCAGATCAGAGGTGCAGCAGAGGATGGAGAGAAGCTTGGAACAGCTCTTGCAAAGCAATTGAAATCTGACTGTGAGGGAAGATAAAAAAATTTATAAAAAGAAAATTCTTGTGACGCAAAAAGGAGAAGAAACATGGCAGCTGGCAAGGTTTGGCTGGTTGGTGCGGGACCGGGTGATATCGGGCTTTTTACATTAAAGGGCGCAGCGGTTCTGCAGCAGGCAGATGTGGTAGTATATGACAGTCTGGTGGGCGAAGGGGTTCTGGCAAAGATCCCGGAGCATGCCAGACTGATTAATGTAGGCAAAAGAGCAAA
>OODP01000853.1_pt1 | contig 22580 bp, 18 predicted proteins | sample 1671011 | NCBI WGS metagenome assembly OODP01 (sample SAMN06348113, study PRJEB24527) | human gut metagenome | biome: human gut; feature: ankylosing spondylitis patient; material: feces | host: Homo sapiens | place: China | collected 2015-10
GCAGAATTATTTGCCGGACTAGTTAATGAATCAATTTATCAATAAGAGCCAGATCACACTTTTAACTTAGTTAATCTCATGGGTTAATATATGATATAATTGATGTGAGAATACGTGTTTTTAGTATACCGAAATATATGCTCTTATCATCTAAAGATAGGTATTTAACTGTTTGTTAAATACCTATTTCCCAAAGCTGAATATAAGAAGGGAACAATGTGCTGGAAATGAGAATAATGTCGAGAACTTTATAACTTCTTTAATTAGTACTTATCTTTGAAATGTATATATGATAATCGAAATAAAACAGAGATGCTTATTAATCTGTTACCTTGCAACACTCCTGTTTCCGATGGTCTCGTGTAGCTCTGAGGCCTCCCCCCGGAAACAGAGAGTTTGTATTCAACAAATGTCCGGTTTCCCCAATGAGGAATCCGGCTTTTCGTTGGGTGTATCTGCCTGTTATGCAGGTATTATTGGTGATCGGCTGATAATTGCCGGGGGATGTAATTTTCCCGGGAAACCGGCATCCGAAGGAGGAGAAAAGCGTTTTTATCAAGGTATTTATTCTGCAAAAATAACTTCTGATACGACTTTGGTATGGAGTCAGGTTGGAGAATTGCCATTTTCGGCTGCCTACGGAGTTTCTATTTCACATTCAGGGAAACTTTTTATAATCGGTGGAAACAACTCTGAAAGAAGCTTTTCATCAGTATTCAGTATTTCTTTGACTGATTCGGGCAAAGCCGTTTTGGATACATTACCCTCTCTGCCTGTGACTCTTGATAATATGGCAGGTGCTATTTTGGATAATGCCTTATACGTAGTAGGAGGAAATGAAAACGGTATGCCTGCTTCTTCCGTATATTCTTTCTGCTTGGATGCACCACAAAAAGGGTGGCGTGAAGAAATTCCATTTCCCGGTGTACCACGCGTGCAACCTGTTTGCGCTGTTCAAAATGGTTTGTTATTTATTTGGGGTGGTTTTTGTCCGCGTGTTGGTGAGCGAGATGCCAATGTTGCAATGGATGGATATTGTTATCAGCCTTTAAAGAAAGTTTGGGAGCCTATAATGGGAGCCGGTATAAAAGAGGCCGATGAAAAACTAACTTTAACAGGAGGTACCTCAACTGCCATGTCGGACAGTCTTATTGTATGTACCGGGGGTGTAAATAAGGACATTTTTTGGGATGCTATCAGTGGAAAGTATTCTTTTATTCCACGAGAGAATTACCTCACACAACCGGTGGATTGGTATCGGTTCAATAAAAATCTAATGGTATATGACATTCGCCATAATTGTTGGGCTACATGGGGAGAGTACTCTTGTTTGGCACGCGCTGGAGCCGTGGCAGTAGGAAATGGAAGAGAACTTTTCATTATAGGTGGTGAATTAAAACCGGGTATCCGGACAACGGAGATCGATAGACTAATCATTGAGTAACTATTTAAAATATGTGCATATGAAACGTAATTGGCTTATTATTATGTTGCTGTTTATTGCGGTAGCCGGCAATGCTCAGGAAAATAAATACTCTACATTTTATTACCAACGTGCGACGTTATTTGAAAAGTTGCCCGTGAATTCAAAGGATATTATTTTTCTTGGCAACAGTATAACCAATGGGGCAGAATGGGCTGAATTGTTCCAAAACAAACATGTCAAGAACCGGGGCATCAGTGGGGATATTTGCATGGGTGTGTATGACCGTTTGGATGTTATTTTAAAAGGAAAACCTGCCAAGATATTTTTACTTATCGGTATAAACGATGTGAGCCGGGGGACACATACTGACACGATCGTTCATCGTATTGGGATGATTGCCGATAAAATAAAGACAGATTCGCCAAAAACCAAGTTATACCTGCAAAGTCTGTTACCCGTGACCGATTATTATGGAAAATTCTCCAATCATACCGCCCATTGGAAAGATATTGAGAAAATTAATAAAGGGCTAATGCAAATTGCTGAAGATAAAAACCTGACTTATATCGATCTGTATTCTCATTTTGTTGATACACAGACTGGTAAGATGAAACGCGAGTATACGAATGACGGTTTGCATCTATTAGGAAAGGGATATATGAAATGGGTGGAAATTGTCAAACCTTTTGTTGAAGAAAAATGAAAAGTGTATTCTTGTGTTTCCTGCTGATAAGTTCGGTTTTATCTGCGGTCGCTCAGGAACCTGTAAAGGTGGCTTGTATTGGTAATAGTATTACTTATGGTTCGGGAATAGACAATCGTGAACTGAATTCTTACCCCGCCCAATTGCAGAGAATGCTGGGAGATGGATATATGGTCAGTAATTTTGGTAAACCCGGAGCTACCTTGTTGAATAAAGGACATCGTCCTTATATGCAACAAGATGAATTCCGGCAAGCTTTGAAATTTGCGGGAGATGTGGTAGTCATTCATTTGGGAATAAATGACACTGATCCCAGGGACTGGCCAAATTATAGAGATTATTTTGTTACAGATTATTTAGCATTGATTGATTCTTTTAAAGTGGTCAATCCGAAAGCCCGGATTTTGATAGCACGTATGACTCCGATTGCCGACCGCCATCCTCGTTTTGAATCGGGCACACGTGACTGGCATGGTGAGATACAACAAGCCATAGAAACTGTAGCTCGGCATACTGGTTTGGAATTGATTGACTTCCATGAACCACTTTACCGGTATCCTTTCATGCTTCCTGATGCCATACATCCTACCGCTGAGGGGGCGGGAATTCTTGCCCGAATAGTCTATTCTGCCATGACCGGTGATTATGGCGGCTTGCATTTGCCTGAAATATTCAGTGATAATATGGTGTTACAACGTAATTCCTCTCTGGAGATACGGGGAACTGCCAATGCCGGAAAAGAGGTGACGGTCAGCATCGCTGGACAGAAGAAAAAGACACAAGTCTCTCTTGATGGAAATTGGACGGTGCGACTTGAATCTTTACAGGCAGGGGGACCCTACACGTTAGTGGTGAGATCTGAAAACCAGATAAAATCTTTTAGTAATGTAATGGTTGGCGAAGTCTGGCTCTGTTCCGGACAGTCCAATATGGAGTTTATGTTGAAACAGGCTACCACTGCCCGAAAAGATATCCCCCTCGGTAATAATGAACAAATTCGTTTATATGACATGAAAGCCCGTTGGCGAACGAATTCAGTGGAGTGGGACGGTGCGGTTCTCGATTCTTTGAATCATTTACAATACTATCAAGATACTAAGTGGAGTGTTTGTTCGCCTTCCACTGTATCGGATTTTTCGGCTATAGCTTATTATTTTAGTAAAATGTTGCAGGACAGTTTGCAAGTACCGGTCGGTTTGATTTGCAATGCCATAGGCGGATCTCCTACCGAGGCATGGATTAGCCGCGAGGCATTGGAATATGATTTCCCCGCTATCTTGCATAATTGGAGGCAAAATGATTTTATACAGGAATGGGTACGTAATCGTGCTTCTTTAAATATAAAACAGGCAACATGTACACTTCAACGCCATCCTTATGAACCCTGTTATCTTTTCGAATCGGGCATTTTACCCTTGGAACAGTTTCCTATTAAGGGAGTGATCTGGTATCAAGGCGAATCGAATGCCCATAATTATGAGGCTCATGAAAAATTGTTTCATCTACTCATTGACAGTTGGCGCAAAAACTGGAACATGCCGAAACTTCCTTTCTATTATGTGCAACTTTCTTCCATTGACAGACCTTCTTGGCCTTGGTTCCGTGACAGCCAAAGGAGCATGATGGCAGATATTCCTTACTCCGGAATGGCTGTTTCCAGTGATTATGGAGATTCGCTTGATGTCCATCCCAGGAACAAGAAACCCGTAGGTGAACGTTTGGCACGATGGGCGTTGCATGATACCTATGGAATGGTTCATGTGGTTCCTTCAGGACCTCTTTTCCGTTGTGCAGACTTCCGGCAAGGGGCTGCTTATATTACATTCGATTATGCAGAAGGTATGCATACTTCAGATGGACAGCCTATAAAAACATTTGAAATTGCAGATACGGAAGGGATTTTTTATCCGGCTCAAGCAGAGGTGATCGGCAACCGGATTAAAGTTTATAGTGAGAAAGTGAAATCTCCCCGTTACGTTCGTTATGCGTGGCAACCCTTTACCCGTGCTAACTTGGTCAATTCAGCCGGATTGCCTGCTTCTACTTTCCGGTCTTATTGATAAGAAAGGTCGATGATAGGCATGAACAAGTAAAGATTATTTTAGAGAAAAATTTAAACCGACTTTGAGAACCGCTTTGTCTCTTTTTTTGTTATAATTGTATATAGTAAGCATATATACCTTAAAAACAAGAGATAATATGAAACGACACCAGACGATTCGGTTAAGAGTTTTTCTCTTATTTTTCTTCTCAGTTTTTTTCCTGTCGGATATTTCTTCTCAGGAGCTTGTTCTTGCCCCTTTAGACTCTTTGATTACTGTTGGATATGCAACGGGGAAAACAAAGAACGTGTCGGGATCTGTAGAAAAGATTACCGAATTACAGATGAACCGGGATCAGATAAACAATCCATTGGATGCTATTCGTGGACGTGTACCCGGACTTACCATTCAGCGTGGTTCAAATGGACCGGCCGCACTGGATGCGGTACGTCTTCGAGGGACAACGTCATTGACCAGTGGAAACGATCCGCTCATCATTGTTGACGGAGTATTTGGGGATTTGAATATGCTTACTTCCATTTATCCCACGGATATCGAAAGTTTCACTATTCTGAAAGATGCTTCTGAAACTGCACAGTATGGTTCCCGTGGAGCATCCGGAGTGATTGAAGTTACTACCAAGAAGGGCGTGAGTGGAAAGACAAGAGTCAGTTATAACGGTAGTTTCGGTATAACTTCGGTATATAAAAACTTGGAGATGCTCTCCGCTGAGACTTTTCGTAAAGTTGCCGGTGAACGGGGAATATCCATTCTCGACCAAGGTAACAACACCGATTTTCAAAAGGAAATAGAACAAACCGGTTTTCAGCAAAATCATCATGTTGCATTCTACGGTGGTTCCGATGCTTCAAACTATCGTATTTCTTTGGGGTATGTAGATCGCCAAGGGGTAATCCTAAATGAAGATATGAAGAACTTCACCTCCAACATGAATATGACTCAGAAAGTTTTCGGTGATTTTATTCGTTGTGATCTCGGCATGTTCGGTTCCATACAGAAGAATCATAATCTTTTCGATCTTCAAAAAACATTCTATTCGGCTGCCACATTTAATCCCACTTTCCCGAATCATAAGAATTTGATAACCAATTCTTGGGATCAGATTACGAATGCCAGCCAGATTACTAATCCGTTGGCATGGATGGAGGTGAAAGATCAGGATGCAGCTTCTCATATCAGTACCCATGCGAAATTTACTTTCAATTTATTCGAAGGGCTTAAATTGGTCATGTTCGGTTCCTATACTTATAATATCGTGGAGAACTCCCAATATTTACCAACTGCTGTTTGGGCACATGGTCAGGCATATAAGGGCACGAAGAAGATGGAATCTCTGCTGGGAAACCTAATGTTGACTTATCACAGAAATTGGAAGAAACACTTTTTTGATGTGCTGACTCTTGCCGAACTTCAGAAGGAAACATATACCGGATATTATACTACGGTAACGAATTTCAGTACTGACAAATTTGGGTTTGATAATCTTCAAGCCGGTGCTTTGCGACCGTGGGAAGGTACAAATTCTTATTTTGAAGAACCACATCTTGTCTCTTTTATGGGACGTTTCAATTACACCTATGCCGATCGTTACATTCTTACTGTAAATGCCCGTGCGGATGCTTCTTCCAAATTCGGTAACAATCATAAATGGGGATTCTTTCCCTCCGTATCTGCTGCTTGGGCAGTAAATGAAGAAAAATTTATGAAACAAATTACCTGGATCGATAATCTGAAGTTCCGTGTGGGGTACGGACTGGCGGGCAACCAGAATGGAATAGATTCTTATACGACACTGGGGCTGGTTCGTCCCAATGGAGTGGTTCCGGTCGGAAATTCAGCTACTGTTACTCTGGGAGATATGCAAAATACGAACCCAAATTTAAAGTGGGAAGTTAAACATACGTTTAATGCCGGTGTAGACTTTGGAATGTTTGGAAACCGGTTATTACTTTCCGCCAATTATTATAATTCCCGGACAACGGATATGCTTTATCTTTATAATGTCAGCGTACCACCGTTTATATTCAATACTCTATTGGCAAATATCGGTTCAATGCGTAACAGCGGTACGGAAATAGCCGTTGGAGTTACGCCATTAAAAACACGGGATATGGAGTTGAATATCAATGTGAATATGACTTTCCAACGGAATAAATTATTATCATTAAGTGGTGATTATGATGGAGAAAGGATTTCCGCTCCCCAATATAAAAGTCTGGCAGGACTTGATGGAGCCGGATTCCACGGTGGATATAATCACATTGTTTATCAGATAGTCGGTCAACCTTTAGGAGTTTTCTATTTACCGCATTGTACCGGATTGATCTCTGACGGTGAAGGTGGTTATACTTATGCTATTGCAGATCTGAATGGGGGAGGAGTGAGCCTTGAAGATGGTGAAGACCGCGCTGTAGCGGGACAGGCAGTACCAAAAACATTGTTGGGTTCGAATATCAGTTTCCGGTATAAACGTTTGGATGTTTCTCTTCAAATTAATGGGGCTTTCGGACATAAGATTTATAATGGGACTTCGCTGACTTATATGAATATGAATATTTTTCCTGACTATAATGTGATGAAAGAAGCTCCGCAACGGAATATAAAAGATCAGACTGCCACTGACTACTGGCTTGAAAAGGGCGATTATATTAATTTCGATTACCTTACTATCGGGTGGAATGTGCCGGTGGAAAAATGGAGTAAATATATTCAGTCTTTACGTCTCGCTTTTACTATCAACAATTTGGCAACCATCAGCGGCTATTCCGGTTTATCGGCTATGATCAACAGTTCTACTGTGAATTCTACGTTGGGTGTCGATGATAAACGGGGATATCCTTTGGCACGTGTTTATACCCTCGGCCTTAGTATTAACTTCTAAAAATGAAATGACTATGAAACGTTCGGCAGCATATATAATAATGTGGATTGCTCTTTTTATAATCCAAACTTCCTGTGATGACTTTCTTCGGGAGGAGCCACGGGATAAGATCTATGAAGAAGAAGCATTCGATAATCTTTCCGATCTTTACCTTAATACGGTGGCCACATTGTACAATAATATCGGTGGGTGTAGTGACAGTCAGGGATTGCAAGGTACGGGACGAGGCATTTATGATCTCAATACATTTACTACTGATGAGGCGATAATGCCTACCCGCGGTGGAGATTGGTATGACGGTGGATTTTGGCAAGGGCTTTTTCTCCACCGATGGGGTGTCAACAATGATGCCATACAGGCTACGTGGGAATATTTATATAAAGTGATTTTGCTTAGTAACAAGTCACTTGAAAAAATAGAGCTTTATAAAAAGACTCATGGTGATTTTCCGGAATTGGATGCTTACCGTTCGGAGGTGCGTGCTTTCAGGGCGCTCTATTATTATCATCTTCTTGATCTTTTTGGCCGTGTGCCGTTGGTGCTTTCGTCTTCGATGCCCATGAAGGAGGTCGTACAACGGTCACGATCGGAATTATTCAAATTTGTGTTTCGTGAATTGCAAGAATCTGCCCCCCTCTTGAATACTTCTCATAGCAACCTGCCCGGTAGTTATTATGGTCGCATTACACGCCCGGTCGCCTATTTCTTGCTGGCAAAGCTGGTGTTGAATAGTGAAATTTATATGGATGATGATTGGACGGACATGGACTTTCCGGAAGGTAAAAATATTTATTTTACCGTTGGAGGTAAGTCATTGAACGCTTGGCAAACCGTTGAAGCTTATTGTGATTCCGTTACCCAAACCGGATACCGTTTGGAAGACGATTACACAACAAATTTTGCTGTATTCAATGAAGCTTCTATTGAAAATATATTCGTGATACCTATGAATAAGAATCTGTATACCAACCAGATGCAGTACCTGTTCCGTTCCCGTCATTACAACCATGCCAAGGCTTACGGATTGGGAGGAGAAAACGGTTCGAGTGCGACTCTTGAGGTACTTCAGACATTTGCTTACGGTACGGATGAGGTAGATCCGCGTTTTGATATGTGTTATTTCGCAGGAGTCGTTTACGATCTGAAAGGAAAAATTGTAAGAATGGATGATGGTACGGTATTGGAATATCTTCCCTGGGAAGTTGCTCTTGACGTGTCGAATACTCCCTATGAAAAGACGGCAGGTGCGCGTATGAAGAAATATGCCATTGATGAGACAGCCACCAAAGATGGTAAATTGATGGAAAATGATATTGTTCTCTATCGATATGCCGATGTTTTGCTGATGAAGTGTGAAGCAAAAGTGAGAAATGGTGAAGATGGTAATGCTGAATTACATCAAGTTCGTTCCCGTGTTCATGCCCCTTACCGGGAAGCTACCTTGGAAAACATTTTGGCGGAACGACAAATGGAACTTGCTTGGGAAGGATGGCGGAGACAAGACCTAATCCGGTTCGGACGTTTCACCCACGCTTATAATAGCCGTCCTCAACTTCCGGGTGAAGAGAATGGTTATACGACTGTTTTTCCTATCCCGGATAATATAATACGCATGAATCCGGCTTTAACTCAGAATCCTGGATATAAATGAAAAACAAAAGCCCGGTATGGCACCGGGCTTGCTTTAGTCAAAGAAACTTTTGAATTTCTTGAATATTTTATCTTTGATCGATGTGTTTGGCTTAAAATTGTCAGAACCATCCAACTTTTCAAGAATATTCTTCTCTTCTTTATTCAATGCTTCCGGAACGTATACACTGACATTTACTAATAAATCTCCGGTTCCGTATCCATTGACATTCGGCAGTCCTTTGCCTCGCAAGCGAAGGACTTTGCCCGGCTGAGTTCCTGAGTCAATCTTAACTTTAACTTTACCATCAATGGTAGGTATTTCTACCGCACCGCCCAAGGCAGCCGCAGGGAAGCTGAGGAGCAGATTGTATATCAAATCGTTTTCGTCACGGATCAGTTCGGGATGTGACTCTTCTTCCACAAGGATCAAAAGGTCACCGGGAACGCCATTGTGTTTTCCTGCATTACCTTTGCCACTCATGGAGAGTTGCATACCCTCGGCTACACCGGCCGGAATTTTTACCGTTACCACTTCTTCACCGTATACTATCCCGTCACCACCACATTCTTTGCATTTATTCTTTATGATTTTTCCCTCACCGTTACAGGTCGGACAGGTGGTACGTGTCTGCATCGTACCTAATATGGTTTGTTGGTTACGAATGACCGACCCGCTTCCTTTACAGGTAGGACAAGTTTCCGATCCACCGTCTCCTTCGGCACCCGTACCGTGACAATGTGTACACGATACATATTTCTTCAGTTTGAATTTCTTTTCTACGCCTGTGGAGATTTCCTTCAAGTTTAATTTCACTTTTACCCGGAGATCGGAACCCCGGTAACGTCTTTGTTGTTGGCCACCGCCTCCACCGAATCCGCTGAAACCGCCAAAACCACCTCCGAAACCACCGCCTCCGCGGCCACCGAAGATGTCACCGAACATGGAGAATATGTCATCCATGGACATACTTCCGCCAAATCCTCCGAACGGACCACCGTTTCCGGCTGCTCCTCCCATACCGGCATGGCCGAACTGATCATACCGGGCACGCTTGTCCGGGTTGCTCAGTACATCGTAAGCTTCGGCTGCTTCCTTAAATTTTTCTTCTGCCATTTTATCACCCGGATTCTTATCCGGGTGATATTGGATGGCTTTTTTTCGGTATGCTTTCTTTATTTCTTCTGCTGTTGCGGTCTTTGTCACCTCCAGCACTTCATAGTAGTCTCTCTTTTCCATATGTTTTTTTATTCTCCAACTACCACTTTGGCGTGGCGCAGTACTTTATCGTTCAGTGTGTAACCCGTCTGAACACAGTCCAGAATCTTTCCTTTTTGTTTTTCTGACGGAGCGGGGACTACTGCGATGGCTTCATGATAATCGGTGTCCAAAGCTTGATCTTTGGTTTCGATTATTTTCACGCCATTTTGGTTCAATACAGCAATGAATTTGTTGTAAATGAGTTCAACGCCTTCTTTCACTGCAGCCACGTCCGTAGCTTTCTCCATGGTCTGAAGCGCGCGTTCCAGATCATCAACAACGGGAAGGATACTGCTTAAACTCTTTTCACCCCCATTCAGGATCAGTTCGGCCTTTTCTTTCATCGTACGTTTACGATAGTTGTCAAATTCGGCCGACAAACGAAGATATTTATCCTTCTGATCTTCGATGGTTGCATTGGCTTCTTCCAATTGTTTTTCGAGTTCATTCTCTTCAGCAAGGGGCGCTGTTTCTTCAACAGGGTTTTCTTTCGATTCTTTTTCCTCTTTCAAGTTCTCTGTTGCTTTAGCTTTTACCTCTTTTTCTTTAGCTTTTTCTTTCGGATTCATATCTTTATATTTTTTGTTCTTAATAAATGGATTCAGTTTCATGTCAACAAGACGTTTCAATATGATTGCTTCCCTGCAAAAACTCTGCCAATCTGTCTTATATGCCAAAAAACGTTGCAAAGGTAATGTTTTTATGTCAGATTGACACAACGTGCATAGTATGTTATTCATTAAAAATGCGTATCTTTGCGCCCTGTTTATTTTTAAATCGTAAATATAGAAGATGATTACAGTTTCGAACGTTTCGGTACAGTTTGGCAAAAGAGTATTATTCAATGATGTAAATCTGAAATTTACAAGTGGAAATTGTTACGGTATCATTGGTGCCAACGGTGCGGGGAAGTCTACTTTCCTTCGAACCATCTACGGTGACCTTGATCCGACCACCGGAACCATTACTTTAGGACCTGGCGAACGTCTTTCAGTCTTGAGTCAGGATCACTTTAAATGGGATGCATTCACTGTGATGGATACAGTGATGATGGGGCATACGGTATTGTGGGATATTATGAAGCAGCGTGAGGAGTTGTATGCCAAGACTGACTTTACGGATGAAGACGGCTTGAAGGTTTCCGAACTGGAGGAAAAGTTTGCCGAGCTGGACGGATGGAATGCAGAAAGTGATGCAGCGGCTCTGTTGAGCGGACTGGGTATCAAAGAAGATAAACATTATACATTGATGGGTGAATTGAGTGGTAAGGAGAAAGTACGTGTGATGTTGGCACAAGCTCTCTACGGTAATCCGGACAATCTTTTGCTGGACGAACCTACCAATGACCTGGATATGGAAACGGTTGCTTGGCTGGAAGAATATCTTTCGAATTTTGAGCATACCGTACTGGTTGTCAGCCATGACCGTCACTTCCTCGATTCGGTATGTACACATACGGTCGATATAGATTATGGAAAGATAAATCTCTTTGCCGGTAATTATAGTTTCTGGTATGAATCAAGTCAGTTGGCTCTTCGCCAGCAGCAGAACCAGAAGGCTAAGGCTGAAGAAAAGAAGAAAGAACTGGAAGAGTTTATCCGCCGCTTCAGTGCCAATGTAGCTAAGAGCAAGCAAACCACCAGCCGTAAAAAGATGCTGGAAAAGCTGAACGTGGAAGAGATCAAGCCTTCTTCACGTAAATATCCGGGTATTATTTTTACTCCCGAACGTGAACCGGGTAATCAGATATTGGAAGTGTCCGGCCTGTCCAAGAAGACGGATGAGGGTGTGGTGCTGTTCAATGATGTGAATTTCAATGTGGAGAAAGGGGACAAAGTGGTATTCCTTTCACGAAATCCGCGTGCAATGACTGCCTTCTTTGAAATCATTAATGGTAATTTGAAACCGGATGCGGGACATTTCAATTGGGGAGTGACCATCACTACGGCTTATCTACCGTTAGATAATACTGAATTCTTTAATTCGGATCTGAACCTTGTCGATTGGCTGAGTCAGTTTGGTGAAGGTAACGAAGTATATATGAAAGGATTCTTGGGGCGTATGCTTTTCTCCGGTGAAGAGGTTTTGAAGAAGGTAAGTGTGCTTTCCGGAGGTGAAAAGATGCGTTGCATGATTGCCCGTATGCAGCTTCGTAATGCGAACTGTTTGATTCTGGATACACCGACCAATCACCTTGACTTGGAATCTATTCAGGCATTTAACAATAATCTGAAATCGTATAAAGGAAATATCCTGTTCTCGTCTCATGACCATGAATTTATACAGACCGTAGCAAATCGTGTGATTGAGTTGACACCGAATGGTATCATTGATAAAATGATGGAATATGATGAGTATATCACTTCCGATCATATTAAAGAATTGCGCGCCAGAATGTACAACGATTGATCCTTGCTTCTGAGCAGTCGGTGCAATTAGGAGAAAACTTCTTACATAAATATACCTTCCGACTGTAGAGCTTCGACCTCACCGATGAACACCTTGTTGGTCGGTGATGAACGGCCCCTTCATCACCGATGAAGGGGCCGTTCATCACCGAGGTAGAATATGGGTGTTTCTTGCTTTGATTATCAGTTGTTTAGCAATTACCGTTTGATGCCGTTACATGGATGCCTAGACTTGAAATATGTTGACACGCTCTGTGCTAAGTATTTTATATATCATCTACCAGGCATGTGATACTTTGCACTATAACCTAAATTCTCGTTAATTCCTCATTCTTTCTGCGAACCTTTCCCAAAGAGTATCTGTTTTTATCGCAAACAATAAAAACGGATAGTATGAATTTTATCTGGTATATTCTGATAGGTATAGTAGCCGGTTACGTAGCCGGCAAGATAATAAGAGGCGGTGGCTTTGGGCTGCTTGTGAATCTTGTATTGGGAATCATCGGTGGAGTGTTGGGCGGTTGGGTATTCTCTCTGTTCGGCCTTGCTGCCACGGGTATTATCGGAAGTTTGATTACTTCTGTAGTAGGAGCCGTTCTCTTTTTATGGATTGCTTCCTTGTTCAGCCGACCTTGATGGAGGCAGTAGGAGAGTCGTATTTGTTTTATTAACCAATATATAAATTATTTGATTATGGGATGTGGAAATGCTAAATTCTTAGTAGGACTCGGAATCGGTTCTGCTATCGGTGCGCTGGCTTATCATTTTTCGCGCACAGCGAGAGCCAAGAAACTAAAATGTGATGTATTTAATGCTCTTCACGAAATTGAAGTAGATGCTGAAGCTGCTATGGAAGATGCCAAAACAAAAGCCGTTAAGGTTGGTACGAAAGTGGCAGGGAAAGTAGCTGAAAAGGCTAATGACGTGAAAGAGAAACTGAGTGAGGTAGGCCAATAAGCCTACCTTTTTATATATATCTTCTCCCCGGACAATGCTTTGTTCGGGGATTTTTTTGTTATATTTGGCAATTTACAATCGACCGGGAGCAACTATTTACGTATCATATAATAAACAAGGAAGTTATAGACAATGATAAATCAGGAGAAAATACAGGAACTGGTTGGCAAATGCCAAAAGGACGACATGGAGGCATTCGCATTGCTGGTCTCCGAATTCCAACCGATGATATACAGGGTGGCTTTCCGCTTGCTTTGCGATGAAGATGAAGCAAAGGATATGGTACAGGAAACCTTTGTTAAAATATGGTTAGGATTGAATTCCTATAATGGTGGGAGCCGTTTTTCTACCTGGATTTACAAAATAGCTTGCAATACATGCTATGATCGTTTACGGTCTATTCGTCACGCTCCTTTGGACAATGAAACTGATTATGTCGGCTCCATGGATATTCCATCTGCAGAAAATATAGAAATATCTTTTTCGAACAGGCAACTAAAAGAGTTGATCATGCAATATACCAATGATTTGTCGGCTCAACAAAGACTGGTTTTTATGTTGAGGGACGTGGAAGAACTGGACATGGCAGAAGTGCAGGTTATCACCGGACTATCGCCTGAAAAAATAAAGAATACACTCTATCTTGCGCGTAAGAATATACGTAATACAATGAATAAAATAGATCCCGACTTATGAAACATGAAGATAAAGATTACGAAAAGTGGCTGTCTGCAGTCAAGAGTAGACAACCTGTATTGGAAAATCCGAATGAATTGACAGATTTGATTCTGAAAAGGGTTTCCCGGATTAGAAGTGCAAAGAAACAGAGAAAAATTTTGGTTGGCACATGGATGTCAGGCGTGGCGGCAACCTTATTGTTGTGTCTGTTTATCAATGAAACGGTTATTGCTCCATCCTCTTATCAGGTAAAAGAAGAAAAGCAATGTGAATACTGGCAGAATAATTCATACTCTTCTTTGCCTGAAAACTGGGAAGAGATGAAAGCAATGGAAAAAGGGGCATTTTTGTCTTCCTATTATGCACAACTCCGGCAAATAAAGCAGGAGCGAATATCGGATATATTGAAGAAAAACCGCTAAAAAAGAATTTATTATGAAAGCAAAGATTTTTATGGCAGTCATTCTGGTGCTTGGGATGACTTCATGCAGCACTTATTATAAAATGAGTTCCCGGATTGAAGCTGATGGGAGTATGCATAGAGAAGTATATGCTTTGGGGGATTCTGCCTTCCGGGCAGGTGACAAGTCTCAGAATCCGTTTCTATTCCAATTGAATGACAAATGGCGGCTGGTGAATATGGACTCTACCCGTAAATATAATTTTTGGGGCGATGAAGAACCGTTGAATGTGATAGCCTCTCAGAGATTTCCCGAAGTGAACGGTGAATATTTTTCTACATTGCCGGGAAAGGAGTACATGAAACCGTTGGTAGTACCTCATGAAAAGTTGGATAAGAAATTCAGATGGTTTTATACCTATTATGAATATACGGCAACTTATCATGAACTTCCCGACAAAGGTCCGGTGCCGTTGAGTAAATTTCTGACACCGGAGGAACAACAGATTTGGTTTCGTGGAGATGAGGCCGCCTATGCCGGTCTGAATGGAATGGAACTTGACAACAAGCTGGATGATATAGGATCGAAGTTCTGGCAATGGTATAACTGTACCCAGTTTGAAATAAGCTTTCGCATTATCAGCCAATTGGTAGAAAATCAAGGGGATACAACTTATTTGCACTGTATGGAAAAACAGAAAGAATCCGTATCTAAAAAAGTGCTTTCTGCTAATGAGAATTTTGATGGCAGTCCGGAGGCCATTTGCAGTATGTTTGATGAGGCGTGTCGTACAAAGTACTTCTTAGGATTGTATGCTTCGAACAAAGATGCTATGGACAAAAAGTTTGAAAAAGACAGTGAGGTCTCAGCACTCTTTTACTATGCCATCAAGTTTGAACTGACAATGCCCGGAAAATTGATCGCTACCAATGCGGATTCTCAAAGCGATGATGGCATTGCATGGAGAGTGGATGCTTTTCGTCTTGTTACAGGTGATTATTTGCTTACGGCTGAATCAAAAATGATTAATTATTGGGCATTTGGCGTTACATTGCTGCTTATACTTGCTTGCTTCGGTATCTGCTTGAAAAGGTACAGGCGTAAATAAGGCTGGGCTAACTGTAAACCGGTTATGATTTTATTTAAGGAACTAAAAACACAAAATCCCGACGAAATCACTTCGGCGGGATTCTATTTTACTTAAAAATGTGGCTACGTAATAAAATTATGACTAATTAATTCAATTCTGATACTGCAAAGATAGGGCATTTGACCCGTGGTCACAATCCCTTAAACGAGGTATATTACGTAGTCTTTTTAATTATATATAGTTACTTGCTTTCTTTTTCCCACAGATTATTCTCCGGATTATAACGCTTTATGATTCGTGCGGGGCTTCCGGCACAGACCGTATAAGGAGGAACCGGACGGATAACTACGCTTCCGGCAGCCACCACGCTATGCCTACCAAGTGTAACTCCCGGCAGGATGACAGCATTTGCACCTACCCATACATCATCTTCGATGATCACTTGCCGGGTACTTACCCCCTGTTGATCTATCCGTTTATCTACACCTTCGAAGTTGTGGTTGAGTCCGGTTACCGTCACATTTTGTGCCAGGTTCACATGATTGCCGATACTTACCGGTCCGATGATCGTATTTCCTAACCCGATCCGGGTATAATCCCCGATATTCAGATCACCTACCGCATTGTTCAGGCACGAAAAATCTTCAACCACTGAATATTTACCCAACGAAAACTTACGAAAGGGGGGAAGGTCTTTTCGTACACTGCGATATATAACCGATCCTTTACCTCGTTTTAGGTAAGTGAAATAGAATAAACGAATCCACCAATTGGGACGTGTCTTTACCGGATGCATGATGAAGCGGTGCAAGCATTGTTTCAGTTTGGGATTTTGTTTGACGCTCTCTTTAAGGCTATGGATACTCATAGGTATTTGCTGAGTTTGGATTTTCTTGTATTCTTTTCAACCAGATAGTCGGGAATTGCCATGCATATGGTAATTATCAACCAAAATAGCAGAATCCACCATTTTAGGCAGAATCTCCATTCATAGCAGGTGATGAATAAACACCAGACGGTGATTATCACGAGTAATGTTTGCCAAGAAGGGAGAATTTGTCTGAAAAGTTTGGCACCATATCCCCAATTGCCTGCCAATAAGGTGGAAGGAAACTTGGAAAAAACTTTTCCTAGGGCCATACGTCGGGGCTGCTGACGAGGTGCTTTGCTATATACGATGGAATCATTCAAGTATTCAATATAAATATATTGCCGTAAAAGCATGCTTTCGAGATTGCTTTCGGCTCTTTTCATATTTCTCTTAAGCCATTGGAAGTCAACGGCAATATCATATTTATCGAACATTGATGGCAGACCTGCCTGTGCAGGACCAAGCCTGAACAGGCTGTTTCTTATTTCTTCATAGATAGCCGCCCGGTGAAGTTTTCCGGTAGGGCGGGGAGCGATAATATGATGCAACTGCATAGCCATCACACCGGAATCATAGGCATTGTTTAGGTTCTGTAACAGATGAGTGGAGATGTGCGTGGTTTCTCCTAGAATAACAGCAATATCAAAGTGTGCTTCCTGCAACTGTTTCAAGGTCTGGAACAGATCTTCGTAAATGATTATAGTGTATAGATTTTCAGGATATTCCTGATTATCGATCACTGCCCCCGGTGGAGTGAATATGACAAAACGGTGATCTTCCTCTGCCTTTTGGTATTTATCCGATCGTCTGAATAGTGCGGATAAAGCGAATATAAAAAGATAGATGCCACATAAAGCCATGCAGAAAAAAAGAATATCATCTGTTATATATAGAATATCACCTATCATCATTTGAAATGTTCAGTTTATACATTCTCCTTTTGAATAAATGCAGTAACTGTTTTCAGGATGATTTTCATATCGAGCCAGAAAGAAAATGTTTTTGCATACTTTATATCCAGTTGCTTTCTTTCCTCCGCGGACATTTTTCCCGAATCTCCTCTTTTTTCTACTTGCCAAAGGCCTGTTAATCCAGCCGGTCCCATAAAACGGTCGATGTGTTCATCACTAGTTAACAGCTCGGCTTCGTAAAGTGGCAACGGGCGGTTGCCTACTATCGACATGTCACCTTTCAGGATGTTTATGAGTTGGGGCAATTCGTCGATACTATATTTACGTATGATCCGTCCTACGTGTGTGATACGCGGATCATTTTCCAGTTTGACGAATGCATTTTGTTTTTCTTGGGATTTCTTATTGATATAGGTTTCTTCCGATATGACAAAATCATCGGAGATCAGGATGGTTTGGCTCTCGTCATCGTCTATTCCCAATGCTTCCCCCCAGATGTCCTCACTGTCATCATCAACCATCTTGTATTGATTCAGATTATCGAAATCTTTCAGATGTTTGTCTGCATCGGTATACATCGAACGGAATTTCAGGAAATCGAAGATCTTATAGTTGCTGCCTACCCGTTTTGATTTATAAATAATGGTTCCTTTACTTTCACTCCTTATTGCTATGGCAGTAAATAGTAAGATTGGTGACAGGCAAATCAATGCACATCCGGAGAAAAGAATGTCGAAACATCTTTTCCATAGAGGCAATTTGAAAGATTGGATGTTTTCTCCTTTCTTTTGGAGATCATTGATCTTTTGTTGTTTTCTTGCTTTTACGAAATTAATTAGATTGTCAATGGATGCCTGAGATGCTTCGAATGGTAAGGTATTGTTGATTCCGGCTTTCAGATATTCAAGTCTCTCTTCCTCACTGAAGGTATCCATGACTAAAACCATGTATATTCCGGGATATTTCTTTTTCAAATATAGAATATCAACAATGTCTTTCTGAAGGTTTGATTGTTCGTATAGCAGGATAATATCATATTTCTCCCGTGTCTTGTCTATGATTTTTATAGCCTTCGTACAAGTTGGTACTGAATAAAAACCCTCTTTACACATCTTTGACAGGTGGTCAATGGCTTTCTCATATCTTCCGATATATATAAGGTGTAACATAAAGATGGTTAACCGATGATTTTTTTGATACGGACTTTCAGTTCAAGCGGATTGAAAGGTTTTAAAATATAATCTTCAGCTCCTTCTTCCAATAATCTGATTCTTTCTGTCGTACTTTCTTCACTGGATAACATTACGATGGGGATAGATTTGAATAACTCGTTACTCTTCATATACAACAGGAACTCGTCGCCCCTCATCTCCGGCATACGTATATCTGAAATGATAAGATCGGGTATGTTACCTTCACATAGCCACGCAATGGCTTGGATAGGATTTTCTTTGTAAACGAAGTCATAATCTTTACTCAGGTAAATGGCTGCTACTTTACCAATTGTTATTTTATCATCGATGAGTAATATCTTTTTTCTATTCATTCTATTCGAAATTTTACTCTGTTTGCTTTGCTTATAATCCTGTTAGTAATTACACTCGCTGCTTCAGCTTGTGCAAATATAAAGAATATTTTATTATTTATATTATTCACGATGAAGTTATTTATCTATTTTCCGGTAAAGATGGTTGTTTATGCAAAAAAGAAGCCGGATTTTAGCAAAATCCGGCTTCTTAGAGATATCATTAAGTGGAAATCCGATTATTCGTAGATGTATTTCTTATCCGTTTTATCCGTGGGATATTCATACCATTCAAGGTTGTCGGTATGATTTTGGGCCCATTTTTCAAATAGGGGATAAGCTTCGGTTATCTTGATTCCTTCGATGGGATATTTAAAGTCGGGTACGCTGATAGCCCATGTGAATTGTCCGGCAACATCCAAATTTTGCTGATGGATGTCTCCGTTCGCTGTCGCACCGTAATCCCTGAATTCGTATAAGTGGATTTCGGTTCTCTTGTTTTGATTGCCTAAAGTATAGGCAATGAAAAAATCAAGATTGTCTTTGGTGATTAACGGCTCTGTTTGATTTTTGTCAGTAAGGGTGATGATCACTTCCAATGTATACAGTTCATTGGTTTTGTTCTGCCCGGTGTTGAGCATCTTTCGGTCATTGCCATAGCCATATACCTGATGGGCATCACCGAACAGGGGGATAACGATTTCACTACCTGCGTTTTCCGTGTTATTATTATCGAACATGGAATTCACCAATGTTTCACGCATGGCAGTGTGCCCACTGAATGTGACATGCTCGACAGCATTTTTGCTGATGCCCGCCAATCGTAGTCCGGCTCCCAGTTTCTTGCTGGCTCCAACAGCGTTCAGAGTGATGTTATACCGTATCTTTCTTATTTTATTTGTACTTTCTTCTCTGTCATATTCGGTAGATACGTTCATGACGATATCATTGAAGTCGTAATCTCCCGCCAAAGGATAATTGTCTTCAAAAGCATAGGTATAGCTTATCGGCTTGGTTTCAATATCTTCACCGCCCGTGTTCGGGGTATTGCCTTCGCCTGTACACTCGCCTGCGGGAATGATCAGGGGAGATTCGCCATATTTGGCAATTACTCCTTCTGAATTCTTTAGGGCGTCAAAGAAAGGACTCATCCATGATTCTGTACTGATGTTCTCATCGATTTCTTTGATTTCGTAATAGATATTACCGGAACTTTTGAAACTTTCCAAGGACTCGATTTCTTCTATCTTTATCAGGCTGTATGCATCAGAAGGTCCCGTGAACGTTGCACCGGATAGTTCTGTGTTACCGGTGATCGTAAGCATTGAGCTTTTTCCCATAGTCAGGGTTCTTCCCCAATGTTTTTCAGGATTATACTCTTCAATGAGTGCCGCACAGGAAATTCCTAATTTCAGATGCCCGTTGAATGCTTCCACTTTCAGGTAACATCCGTTTTCTATCGTAACATGTTCCGATGTCTTTTCTATTTCAAGTTTGCCTTGATTGATAAAGCGCGCTCCGATATTCTGGAAATTCAGCTTGTTCATTTTCATCGTTCCGCAGTTATAAAATACACCGTTTGAACCATCCGTATGTATCTCGTCTACTTCTATTGTTCCGGCATTATAGTTGTATTCACCGTTGGAAGCGGTAGGAAAATAAATTTTACTGTTATCCTCGCCTTCAATGATCCCGCCTGCAAAGACAATCAGGCGACTTCTGCCGTTTGGTCTCAACTCTTTATCTTTCGGAACGATGATCTTTCCGCTACTTGTGACGTAAACGTCGATGCCGGTTTCTATCTGTTGCAGGTTTTCTTGCGGGTTCCATGTCCCTTCAATGATAACGGTTGCTTTAGCCCCGCTCCAAATTCCGTCCGTATATATTCTATGATTGAAAGTTTCTCCTTTCCGGATTTTAAAAATCTCACCGGCTTTGATTACAGTGCTTGATGTTAATTCAGGAGCATTCACTGCCAGTGCGATGACTTCTGATTCTGATTTCTCAGGTGTATAAGTTTCTATGCCGTTCGCAGAAGCGGGACTTGCTTTTGCGACTGCGGATTGTATGCCGAAAGTAGCTTCAATCCGATTGTTATCAATGGATACATATTTCAAAAGATGGCGGTTCTGGGTGTCTGTGCGTAGTACATACACGCTATTTAATGCCATCGGGCAGTCTAAAGTAGTTTCAAATCTTGTCTCCTGATTGGCAGAACCTTCAGCAAGCAGTTTTGCGTGACCGGATTTGTTTAGCGGATTTGCATCGAATATCTGAATTTTGTAATCCGTTCCCCAATCTTCATTTACCCCTATGGATACCTGTGCATTACGGGTAGTTTTCCAATCCATGTCAGGATCGATGTCTTTTACTGGAAAAGCATTCTGATAAAGCTCTTTCGTTTGTTCTGCATCGAAAAGATTTTTTTCGTTATCGACACAACTACTTAAAATAGCTACGCCGACACAGAGTGAAACGGCTAGTAACCGACTGGATTTTAGTTTCATGATACTGCAATTTGTTTGTTTTGTTAAATTCTACTGTCTGGAAGACAAGTTTATTTTATAGCGCAAATATAGTTGTTATTTATAATAAAATAACCGCTGACTATGAAAAATATTTTCAAGCTAATGTTTCCCTCTATTTACTAGGAATGAAAAATATAGTGAATTAAATATCAATCGACTGACTTTGTGATTTCCCCCACCAGGCAGGAATTCATTTTGCGTCTGATTTCCTCATTGCTCAAGCCATGTCCTAACAGGAACATCAGTTTGGTCAATGCACATTCCGGAGTACTGTCGTAACCACTGATCACGCCTGCTTCTAATAAGTGAATGCCGGTTTCATAACGCTCCATCTCCACTGCACCGGATGAACATTGAGTGATGTTGACAATGATGATGCCCCGTTCGGTGGCCTCTTTCAATTGCCTGATAAACCAAGGTTTCTGAGGGGCATTTCCCGAACCGAATGTTTTTAATACCACGGCTTTCAGACCTTCTACATGCAACAGGGAGTTTACGATGCTCTCCTGAATGCCGGGGAAGAGGGTCAGTATGACGACATTGGTATCGAATAAGTAATGGGGTTTCAAAGCCTTTGCCGGGTCGGGCTTATGGATTAAATTCAGTTCGTATTTGATATGTATTCCTACGCTCGCCAAGGGAGGATAGTTGAACGAACGGAAAGCATTGAAGTTCTCTGCATTGATTTTGGTGGTGCGGTTGCCTCGCATCAGATGATTTTCAAAGAAGATGCAGACTTCGGGGACAATAGGTGTGCCGTCCGGGTTCTTGGCCGCAGCAATTTCGATGGCGGTGATCAGGTTTTCTTTTCCGTCAGTGCGTAGGGTTCCGATGGGGAGCTGGGAACCGGTCAGGATGACGGGTTTGCTTAGATTCTCGAGCATGAAGCTCAAAGCCGAAGCAGTATAAGCCATCGTGTCGGTTCCATGCAAGATGACAAAGCCATCGAAGTTGTCATAATTATGATAGATGATTTCTACCAGTTTTGCCCAATAAAGTGGTTCCATATCGGACGAATCGAGAGGCGGAGCGAACTGATAGGAGGAGATCCGGTAATTGAAACGTTTGAGTTCGGGGACGTGTTTCAACAGGTGGTCAAAGTCAAAATTTTCTAAGGCACCTGTTTCCGGGTTTTCTATCATTCCGATAGTTCCACCGGTGTATATTAACAGCACTGATGGGCAATTGGCTAACATATCTGTGGATTTTTTGTTAATTTCGCGACAAAGATACGCATTATAATTACGA